>TARA_B110000046_G_scaffold119084_1_pt1 | contig 51453 bp, 41 predicted proteins | sample TARA_B110000046 | Tara Oceans TARA_B110000046 (sample SAMEA4397157) | marine metagenome | biome: Polar Biome; feature: [DCM] deep chlorophyll maximum layer (ENVO:01000326); material: water (ENVO:00002006), including particulate matter (ENVO:01000060) such as... | depth 40 m
AAAGAAAAAGGAAGTTCAGAGACTCCTTTAATGAAACAATACAACGCAATTAAGGTGAAACACCCCTCAGCTTTGCTGTTGTTTCGTGTTGGCGATTTTTACGAGACCTTTGGAGAAGATGCTATTAAGGCTTCTAAAATCTTAGGGATCATTCTGACCAAAAGAAAAAACGGTTCCGCATCTCATATTGAGCTTGCTGGATTTCCTCATCACTCCATAAACACCTATTTACCTAAGCTTGTGCGAGCGGGAGAGCGCGTTGCCATTTGTGACCAATTAGAAGACCCTAAGCTCACTAAAAATATTGTAAAACGAGGCGTGACAGAGCTTGTTACCCCTGGTGTCTCTTTTAATGATGAGGTATTAGACCAAAGAAAAAACAACTTTTTATGTGGAATATACTTGGGTGATAAAGTCCATGGGATTTCTTTTTTAGATGTTTCAACGGGAGAGTTTTTAGTCGCGGAGGGGAATCACGAATACCTTCAAAAACTGATCTCCGGTTTTCGTCCTAGTGAAATTATTTTTCAAAAAAACAAAAAAACTGTTTTTGAAAACCTCTTTAGTACAAGTCACTATACCTTCCGTATAGATGAGTGGGTCTTTACAAAAGACTATGCTGAAGAAACACTAAATAAACAATTTCAAACCAAAACCTTAAAAGGGTTTGGTATTGATAAAATGCCCTATGCAACAATTGCGGCAGGTGCCATCTTTCATTATTTAGGGGAGAATGAGCATAAAAGACTAGACCATATCACCTCTATTTCACGAATTGAAGAGGAAAGATATGTGTGGTTAGACCGGTTTACTGTACGGAATTTAGAATTACTTTCTTCTGCAAACGAAAATGCAAAAACACTAGCTGACATTCTTGATGAAACCCAAACTGCCATGGGAGGAAGGATGTTAAAGCGATGGATGGTATTGCCTCTTAAAAACAAAACGCCAATTGACAACAGATTGTCGATTGTTTCATTTTTAAAAGACAAGCAAGAGCTATCTTTCGAGCTATCACAACGGCTGAAAAACATAGGAGATTTGGAGCGCTTGATTTCCAAGGTTGCCGTTGGGAAAGTCAACCCGAAAGAAGTTTCTCACTTAAAAAGAACCCTACAAGAAATACCCCAAATTACAAGTTTACTTTCTCAAAAGGAAAACCCGGCTGCCCTCACAAAGCTTCTTCAAAAGCTTGATCCTTGCATTAAGTTGGTAGACCTCATTGGAAGGATGCTCGCCGAAGAGCCCGCTGGACAGTTCGGAAAAGGAGAAGTTATACATACGGGATGGAATAAGGAATTAGATGAGTTAAGGGAAATCGCATATCACGGTAAAGAGATTTTAGCAGAAATGCAGGAAAGGGAATCCCTTAGAACACAAATCCCTAGCTTAAAAATTGCATTTAACAATGTCTTTGGTTATTATATTGAAGTAAGAAACGCTCATAAAGATAAGGTTCCTGAAGAATGGATTCGAAAACAAACTTTAGTCAATGCAGAACGATATATCACCGAAGAATTAAAAACCTACGAACATAAAATCCTTGGTGCTGAAGAGAAGATTTTGGTCTTGGAGCAGCGTTTGTTTCAGGAACTTGTTCTAGAAATGGCCGGCTATATTTCACCTATACAAACCAACGCTCAAGTTATTGGTCGCATGGATTGTTTGCTTTCTTTTGCGATGGTAGCAGAAAGGCACAACTATTGTAAACCAGAGATCAATGAAAGCACTATTTTAAAAATAGCAAAGGGAAGGCATCCGGTTATCGAGCAATCTATGCCCTTGGGGGAGCCCTATGTTTCAAACGACCTGTTTCTTGATCCTGATTCCCAACAAGTCATGATGATTACTGGGCCAAACATGAGTGGTAAAAGTGCGCTTTTAAGACAAACAGCATTAATTGTCCTCATGGCACAGATGGGATCTTTTGTCCCTGCAGATAAAGCTGAAATAGGCTTGGTAGACAAGGTCTTTACTAGGGTAGGCGCATCAGATAACATTTCCTCTGGGGAATCGACTTTTATGGTCGAAATGAATGAAACGGCAAGTATCTTAAATAACATCTCTCCTAGAAGCTTGATTTTACTAGATGAAATTGGTCGGGGCACGAGCACTTATGATGGGATTTCGATTGCATGGGCAATTGCAGAATATTTGCATGAATCTGAAAAAGCGAAATGCAAAACTCTTTTTGCAACTCACTACCACGAGTTGAATGAGATGACACATAAGTTCAATAGAATTAAAAACTTCAATGTCGCGGTAAAAGAAGTCGGTAAAAAAATATTATTTATTCGTAAACTTATTGAAGGAGGAAGTGAACACTCGTTTGGAATTCATGTTGCTAAAATGGCCGGAATGCCCGCAAAAGTTCTTCGGAGGTCTGAGCAGATGCTTAAGGAGCTTGAGTCGCGACACTCCGGAGAGGGGAAAAAGACGTCAAAACAAATAAAGGAAGCCCTTAATGACTCGATGCAATTAAGTTTTTTCCAGCTCAACGACCCCGTTCTTGAGCAGATACATGATGAGTTGAAAAACGTAGATATTAATAGCCTAACTCCTATGGATGCGTTACTCAAGTTAAACGAAATAAAAAAACTAATTGGAAACTAATATGGAAGTCTCATTAAGAAAAATGAAGTGGCTCCTGTTCTTATTAGGCCGGTTTAAGATCCCTTTAATTGCCTATACGAACCCAAGGCTTTTGCACATTGATGAACAATCTGTGCGCATTAAGATCAAGCTGCGGAGACGTACAAAAAACCACCTCAATTCTATGTATTTCGGAGCATTGGCTGTTGGGGCTGATATTGCAGGTGGGATTCAGGTCTTTTATTTTTCTAAAAAGATGGACCAAAAGATTTCCTTTGCTTTTAAAGGCATGAACGCTGAGTTTTTAAAACGTGCAGAAAGCGATATCGTATTTGAGAGTAACCAAGGTGATATTATTAAAGACGCTATAGAAAGAAGCAAAAAAGAAAAAGTTAGGGTCAATCAAACCATACTCGTTTTAGCAAAAAATGATCAACAAGAAATTGTAGCCAAGTTCGATATGATTGTATCTGTAAGGGTCGGTTAATTTCATGTGGTTTTACATTCTCACGAATTGATAAATGAAAAAAAGAAACTTAATACTTCTTGTTATAGGAATAAGCCTTCTCTTTTCAATATTGGTAACCCTTCAACTCAACTGGTCTAGACAAATCGTTAAGAGTCTTTATTACGGTGAGGCTAAATACCTTACTTCTGCCATTAAACAGCTATTTCACAATGATGAAACCGAAGCCTCCGAAAACCTTGAATTAAAAATAAATCCTGATGATTTAAAAGTCTTATCAAGACATAGGGACCGTGCTTATTTGAATAATTTCATTAGTGCAAGCGAAAAAGAATATGTCCCCGTTATCATAAATGACACAACGTATGGTAAAATAAGATTAAAAGGAAATTTAAATGATCATAGGATCAAAAATGAATGGTCATATAAGGTGAATTTACAGAAGAACCATTTTGTATTCGGTTGCGAAGAGTTTTGCCTATTGAAACCCGAACGAAGAGGGTTTGTTTCTGAATATTTCATGCATAAGATAATGAAACACCTGGGCTTCATTGGCCTTCATTACAATTTCATTAATCTGATATTAAATGATGCCCCCACCAGGGTATATGCAATTGAAGAAGGTTTTACGGACGTTCTTTTAACTAAAAATGGAAAAAGCATTGCGCCGATAATAAAATTCGATGACGATAAGTACCTTGAAGCTCTTAAGAGAGACAAGATCAAAATAAGTCCGGCCAATGTAAAAATAGTCTGCCTTAATAAAAAAGGGAAATCAGAAGCTGATATTTTAGAGGCAAAAACATTACTCTCAGATTTTTGTTTTCATAAAAAATCAGCATCAGAGGTTTTTAATATTGAAAAATTGGGGCTCTACTTTGCCGTAATGGATCTATTGGGGAACACGCATTCTATTATTTGGAAAAACCAACGGTTTTATTTTGAAAAGACAACAAAACGCCTCGAACCAATAGCTTATGACGGGAATGAACATGATAATATTCAAAGCACACTATATGGACATTGGCAACGAAAAAAATATCCCCTCGCGAGCCATGATTGGATTAATAATTTTTTCCAAGACCCTTTATTTTTACAGGCGTACTTTAATGGTTTAAAAAAGTTATCCTCGCCACAATACCTCGAAGTCTTTTTAAATAAAAACACGAGCGATTTCCAAACTTTAACTCGGGTTGCGCGAACAGATAAAAGAAATTATCTCTTCTACGATTATAAATACATCGTAAATCGCGATTTTATTGCATCGTTTTTATTAAAAACCGATATAAATAAAAGAAATTAAGGTTTGAGTATTAAGGTTTTTTCATCTTGTTTGTAATAAGATTGTTCAGGTTTATAATAAGACACGTTCATCAAAATATTTAAAAATGAATTGACATAGATAAAGTACAATGTAAATGCTAACTTTGTTCTCCATAAAAAACCTAATAAAATGTACCCACCAGAACTTGTAAAACCAATGAAAGAAGATTTAACTTCTGTTGGATTTAGTGAATTGTTGAATGCTGAACAGGTCGATAATGCTATTCAAAACTCGAAGGGAACGGTTCTCGTCGTTGTAAATTCGGTTTGCGGTTGTGCCGCAGGAAATATGCGACCAGGCGTTAAACTATCGGTAACAGGAGACTCTGTTCCAGATTCTATGACAACCGTTTTTGCTGGAGTAGATGGAGAGGCCGTAGCGCAAGCAAGAAAACATTTTCTTCCTTACCCTCCCTCATCGCCGTCAGTCGCTCTTTTTAAAGATGGAAAATTGGTTCATTTTCTTGAAAGACACCACATTGAAGGCGGTACAGCTGAAATGATTGCAAATAACCTTTCTGCCGCGTACAAGGAATTTTGCTAAACCTTTCTATTAATTAATCGTTCTTGATTACCTAAAGGCAATTTAGCTTTCGTAAAAATGAATAGCCAAAATTACCGCTGAGGTTATTGCTTGTCATGTACCCCTATAAAAGGATTACTATTGGGAATTTATTAAGGATTCGCACTTCTATTTTTAGAAAAGAAAACGCGTAACCATTACCCCCATTAAAAGCTGAATTATAGATAATCAAAGATGGTTAAAACGACATCAAAAACGAGTAGTCATCAGTTATTTTATACCATAATAACTCAACCACTAGTCTCTCTATTCTTTGGGTTTTCTTTTGTCTTCTCGTGGTCCTCGTTTATAAATAATTAATCCATTTAAGAAGTTTCTTAGGATTTGGTCCTGGCACTCCATGTATTTTGGGTGATCTTCGCTTCTGAAGAATGCACCAAGCTCGCTTTTACTGATTTCGAAGTCAACCAAGGCCAAAACCTTAACAATATCGTCATCTCTCATTTTTAAAGCGACACGTAACTTCTTTAGAATGTCATTATTTGTAAGTCCCATTGGAGTTAATTTTGTTGCAAGTTAAGGATTTCAAAAGCTATTTTGCTATTACTCATCTAACAAGGTTTCGATTTCAAAAAAGATCTTCTCTGCTTCGAAGTTTTCTTGAACAAAGGTCTTCGCGGCTGACCCCATCTGCTTTCTTAACTGCTCGTCTGAGGCAAGCCTTTGAATCGCTTCACAAAAAGCCTTTATATCATTTGTAGGCGTTAAAAACCCTGTTTTTTGATCTTGAATGACTTGACTATTGCTTGATATTGAAAAGGCAACAGAGGGGAGCTCGCACAAACCAGCTTCCGCAAGGACATATCCAAAACCCTCCCACAATGATGGCAAAACAAAAATATCACCGGACATTAAAAGGTCTTTGGGGCGCGCTATAAATCCAGTAAAAACAATATTTGAAAGCACATTGCTTTCTTTTGCTTTTCTTTTTAACTCCGCCTCTAATGGTCCCGCTCCACCAATAATAATCTTAAAAGAGATGCTGTCATTTTTTAGAGCTAAAGCCAAGTCTATTAAAAAGGCTTGGTTTTTTTGCTTTACGAGCCTCCCTAAAGTACAAAGCACAATTTCATTTTCTTTTTTTATGTAAACAGGCGTACTTTTTTGACTAGAAAACTTGCCTGTTGCAATTCCGTTGGGGATCACATAAATTTTATCCTTTGAAACCAATGATGGTCCCTTGGATAAAAGTGTGTGTTTTGTTGCATCCGAATTCGCAATCACTTTTGTAATCACCTTATTGTAAAGAAAGCGGTTAAGGACGGTGTTTTTAACGGGTAAATCACTGCCTCTCCGAAATACAATTTGCTTAATCCCCGATAAACGCGCTGCTATTCCTCCACATTTCAAGTCCCTTGTCAGGTTCATTACAATTACTTGAGACTTATGTTTCTTTAATAGAGTTGCGGTCTTAAATACTTTGAAGGGGTTCAAAAAGCTCAAATTATTAAGCCTTATTGGAACGACGTTTAAATTTAGTTCTTTGGCTCTCTTTTCTAATTCACTTCCTGGAAAAAGAAAAAGGACCACATTATTTCCTTTGCTCTGCAAATAGTAGGCTGTCTCGAGATGCCATTTCTCGCCTCCGCCCCAAGCTTTGACGGTATTAAAAAAGCAGTAGTTTGTCATGTTGGAATTTCTCTTTTAATCCATTCTAAAGTTAAGGAGTATTCAGACTACTCAACAAGAAGTTCAATTTAATTTTAAATTAGACGGTCATTTATCTTGGTCTTTTGTACTTTGCAAAACCCCCTCTTTTAATCGGACTGCATGAAAAAAATACTCCAGCAAAATCAACATAGGCCATGGGCTTTGCCTAATAAACCTTGGCGTTTCTATCAAGAGTGGAACCGGGCCATTTTTTTACATTGGCAAGTTGATTTAGAGGATTTAAAAAACCTAGTCCCTGATGAGTTAGAAATAGACCTTTTTGAGGGAAAGCCCTGGGTCTCTCTTGTTGCTTTTACAATGGAAAAAATTAGGCCCCGTTTTATGCCCGCGTTTTCTCCAGTATCAAACTTTAATGAAATAAATATTCGTACTTATATTAAATCCAAACACAAAACAGGTGTCTACTTTTTAAGTATTGAAGGAGGTAAAAGAGCCTCCTGCTTTTTAGCACGGGCCATATCAGAATTGCCTTATCGCTATTCTAAAATAAAGCGAAAACCTGGTTCATTCGTCTCTGAAAACACAACCCTCGGTGACAGTATTGAAATCGAATTTAATATTGGGCAGAAACAGAATAAAGAAGAATTAGACGATTGGCTAACGGAGAGGTACGCGCTTTTTCAGGAAACAAAAAAAGCCATAAACGAATACGAAATACATCATCTCGAATGGCCGGTTCAAGAATTAGACCTCATCAAGTTGAAGCTTAAGTACCCAAGGTTTAAACACTTGATTGGTCGTTCTCCAGATAAAACCCAGTACTCAACAGGCGTTCGTGTTTTGGCTTATAGTAAAGAAATTAAAAAATGCCTCTAAAATCGGACAACCTTTAGAGAAACAAAAACGTTTAAAACACAAATGAGCTTTCGCTTTACACTAATTTTTCTATTAATGAGTCCCGTCTTATTTGGACAAATAGACCATTGGGAGACCGTTATATATGAGGATGATAACTGGGCTTATTTAACGCCGACAAACCCTGTTGATCCTTCATGGGTCTCACTTTCTTTTAATGACAATAATTGGCTTTTAGGACCAGGCGGGTTCGGTTATGGAGATGGAGACGACAACACTGTTTTTGTTAATGCCTCATCTTGCTACCAGAGGATTGAGTTTAACATCGCCAGTATCGATGCCATTGAATCTCTTATTTTAAATATTGATTATGACGACGGTTTTGTGGCCTATCTCAATGGTGTAGAAATTGCACGTGAAAACATCACTAGTAATGGACAGCCCTCTTACAATACGTATGCAAACTCCAATCATGAGGCACAACTCTACCAAGGCGGAACGCCAGAAGGCTTTAATCTCCCATTGGATCTTGTCGTTAATGGCACCAACCTATTATGTGTTCAGACGCATAATGTCTCTTTTTCTTCTTCTGATTTTAGTTCTCGGGTGTTTTTATCTGTAGGCATTCTTAATAACTCACAAAACTATGGTCCTGTTCCCGATTGGTTTGAGGCTCCCTTTTTATTTACTAGTTCTAACCTTCCGATTGTTATTATTAACACAGAAAACGAACAGGAAATCCCTGACGACCCAAAAATTAATGGCACAATGGGTATCATCTACAATGGTGAGGGGGTGAGGAATTACTTAAGCGACTCCTTCGATGAATACAGCGGTCCCATTGGTATATCAAAAAGGGGCTCTTCTTCGCAGGGTTTTCCCAAAAAACAATGGGGTATAGAAACACGGAACAACCAAGGAGAGCCATTCGATGTAACGGTATTCAATATGGCATGGGACAATGATTGGGTGTTATATGCTCCGTATTCTGATAAGTCCCTAATAAGAAATGTGTTGGCCTACCAAATGGGATGGGACATGGGGATTTACGCTCCAAGAACCAAGCTCGTTGAAGTAGTGCTAAACGGAAACTATGAGGGCGTGTATGTTTTTACTGAAAAAATCAAAAGGAAAGACGGTAAAGTTGGGGGTAACGACATTGAAATTGGTGAAAATACTGGAAATGACATTACTGGAGATTACATTCTGAAATTAGATAAAACAACTTCGGAAGGTGTCATCTCGTGGTACTCTCCATTTCCCCCTTATCCAGGGGCGGGAAACACGGTTAATTTTCAACATCATGACCCTGCGATTGATGAACTTAGTGTATTTCAAAAAACGTATATCAAAGACTATATTACCGCTTTCGAATCTGCTCTTGATGGTCCGAGCTTCACTCACCCAACATTGGGGTATCGACCCTTTATTGATTTAAAATCGTTTATAAATTTCTTCCTAGTCAATGAAATAAGTAAAAATGTGGACGGGTATCGTATCAGTAGTTTTATTCATAAGTTAAGAACAAGTGAAGGAGGGGTAATATATGCGGGCCCTCTTTGGGATTTTAATTTGGCTTTTGGAAATGCCAATTACTGTCAAGGTTGGTCCACAGAGGGATGGCAGAAGGATTTTTATTTAGCCTGTGGGGGCAAAGTTCCTTTTTGGTGGAACAAACTCGTACTCGACACTTATTTCACTCATGACCTAAAGTGCCACTGGCGTCAAATGCGTCAAAGCGCATGGCATACGGACTCTCTAATGGCGCGAATTGATTCTTTAGCGAATTACCTTGAAGAGGCCCAACAAAGGAATTTTCAGAGGTGGGAGATTCATAGTACCTACATCTGGCCAAATGAATTTGTTGGAGACAACTATGAAGAGGACGTTTCCTTTTTAAAAAATTGGATTACTAGTCGTGTTCTTTGGATGGATGATAACATGCCTGGAGATTGCCCAGATCTAGGAGTAGTACAAGAAAAAGTTACCCGTCTTCAGGTTGCTCCCAACCCCAGTCATGAACACTTTAACTTCACTTTCGGCTCTTTTGTTTCTGATGGATCAATTTTAATAAAAGACCTCAATGGAAAAATTCTTTTTTTAGATACTAAAATCTCCGGTAAAGGCTACCTGCTTTCGCTTCCGAATATGACAACGGGGCTCTATCATTACCAAGTTGTTTTAGATGGGCAGGTTGAAAATGGAAAACTAATAATAAATTAAAAACCATGCGTAAACACCTTTTTGTTGGGGTCTTAAGTGGAATAATCTTATTGCCTAGCTGTAAAAAAATAGAGGGCTCGGGGGGCACTTCGGCTATTAATGGAAATCTATCCGGTAGGACATACAACGTTTCCAATGGAAATGATGCCGAACAAGAGTTAACCCATATTACTATTCCAAATGGCAACACCATAGAAGACGGTGATTACATCCTGCTTAATACTCCTTTGGGAGGCCCTCTATATTACTTATGGTTCAAGTGGGACAATGGGCTGGCGTCATCTCCTGGGCTATCGGGCAGAACTCCGATACAAGTGACCTATAGCTTTACGCAAAGCAACACTACGATTGCTCAAATGGCATTATCCGCAATTGCTTATGTCGCCGGGGACCATTTTTTAGGCACCTTGAATAACGATATAATTTCTCTTGAAAACAGAAGCGCAGGCGAGGTTACTGATGCGGAAGAGTTTTCACAAAACTTCACTGTTGATGTGGCCAATCAGGGCGAAAATGAATTCATTGAAAATGATAATTGGGTAGATGGTTCTGTTGTAAATGAACGCGTTTATTTAATTTATGGGGACGAGGTTTTTTATAGTGAAGATGTCCGAACGGATGCTGATGGAAACTATCAATTTCGTGATCTTAATCGTGGGAACTATACTATCTATGCCTACAGTAAAGACAGTCTAGACGTCAATGGTTTATCAAAAACTGTTTCTGTAAACACAACGATAACAGAGAGAAAACAAATCGTTCAGGCGCCTAATTTATTTATCTATCAATGATTTTTCGCGGGCTTCTTGGTGTCGTGTTATTATGTACGGGCATTCTAACTCCGGGAATGACGCAAAATGACTTTGGTCTTTGGACGGCAATTAACGGAAGAGTCTCCGTTACAAAAAATATAAAGATCGGTGCTCAAATTCAAGTGCGGCTTGAGGAAAACGTCAGTACTCGTTCTGAGACTTTTTTCTCCCCATATGTGAGCTACCAAGTTTCAAAACACCTACAATTCGGTTTAGATTATAGAAGCACCAATAATTGGGACGAGGGTACCGTTTCTAAAAATAAACATAGAGTTACAATAGATTGCCGCTTAGAAAAAATACTGGACCTTGTCGATAATAAAAGCCGATTTAAAATCTCATCTCGATTAAGGTTTGTCCAAGAAACTCAAAAAGGAGATTTAAATGACCAATATGCGCGAGGGCGTTTGAAGTTAAGTTATAACCTCCCAAAAACAAAAATTGAGCCTCACGTCGCGGTAGAGGTTTTTTACCACTTTAATGATCAATTAGCCTATACGATAACCGGGGTCTCAGCGCGACATCGTATAAGCAAATATAGGGTGCGAATGGGCTTTGGTATTCCCTTGTCAAAACAACACCAGATCAAGTGTTTTTATTTGATACAGCAACAAGTCCATGGTTCAAAAACAGACTTTATTGCCGGTGTTTCGTATAGATTCAGCTGGAAAATATAATTACCGAGATGTACAGCTACCGTTTTCTTTAATGTCTTCTTTGTCGTTTTTGAACTTTACGAGTTGTGGTTATTTAATGCTTGAAGCTTGGTGTATTTTAACTTTTTTGCGTAGGCCGAGTTTTTACAAACGACATACCCATAATACCCGTCAAGAAACCCGAGTTTTAAGACATAGTCTCTAAAAAACTTAAAAGTGCTTTTGTAAAATATTTTAAATCGATTGCTTTTTTTCCCTTTTTCATAAGCGGCTTTAGAACTAATGTCTGAAAAATATTCAATCTGTTTTAGGTGCTGGTCCACCGTATAAAAGGAATAGTGTAAAAGGTCTTTATTAATGTGGTGGGTTGTCGCCCCTTTTTCAAGAATAAATTTGTCGTGTGGGTTGTCACCTCCCCATGCTCCTTTAGATGTGTCCCACATCCTAAGTTTTTTATCTGGGTACCAACCACAATGCTTTATCCACTTGCCGCAGAAATTAGTTAAGCGATTGAAGCTATAGCCATCATGTTGCCAGTTGTTTTTTATTTTAAGTAATTCCTCTTGAAGCTCTTTTGTTAAAGATTCATCCGCATCTAACGAAAGGACATGATTGTATTTTGCTTGTGTTAACGCCCATGTTTTTTGTTCAATATGCCCTTCGAATTTATGGGTTATGAAGCGCACCTTTTTATCAATGCAAATCTGCTTTGTTTTATCCGTCGAAAAAGAATCTACTACAACAATGTCGTCAGCTATGGAAAGAACAGAGCTCAAACACCTTCCAATATTTTTTTCTTCATTAAGTGTTATTATTACAACAGATAGTTGAACTTGCATAACACAAAGAAACAAAATAATTTATCGTATCCTTTTAAAGGGTTTTAAAGGGTTAAAAAAAACCGATAACGCTTGAGTTTCTATTAAGTCCTTTTAAAGGGGCTTAATTTCTATTTAAAACTTCTTGAACAGATTTTGCGGTACCCAAAACAGTTGTTTGAAGTGCATAAGGTTTCCAATTAAACGCTTTCATTGTTTCGCTCACGTCGCCATTATACTTTTTACCAGTAAAAGGCACCATGCTTTTTAGGTCGCGATTAAAATTAGCCATCAATTTCAACAAGAAGTTTGGGGCTAATTTTGTACTTACTTTATCATATTATTGTTTTCTTTTGTTTTTTACTTTTGCTTCGCAAGTAAAAAACAAGTGCTTTACTTTTATCTCACATGTTTTTTACTAACTGTTCATTTTTTAGATCTTTTGTTTACTTTTAAAACATATGAAAACGGATTTTCGTTGTGACTGCCCCATAACTTCAGCAATAGACCTGATTGGTGACAAATGGTCTTTAGTTGTGGTTAAGAATATGCTTTTTTACAATCTAAAAACCTTTAAAGAACTTTCGGCGACAAGCGAAGCTATCGCTACAAACATTTTGTCTTCCCGGTTGAAGAACCTCGAAGAACAGGATTTTTTAACCAAAAAAAAGCCTGCTGACAATAAAAAGACAAATATTTATCGCTTAACGGACAAAGGTTTAAGTTTACTGCCCATTATCATTGAGTTGGCTATCTGGGGTGACACCAACCTGAAGGCCGTTCATCCAAGCCTAAACAGGGACAATCCAATAGAGTATATTAAACTTAATAAGGAAACCTTTATTAAAGTTATAAAAGAACAATACAAGAATAAAGGCGCCATCGCTTAGCCCTAAGTCATCTTGGGTTTTCTTAGGGCCTAATAACAACAGTGTTGAAAGAGAAGAACAGGGTGGAACAACCTCATCTAAAGTGTTGAAAAACCTCTGCTAATCAGCTAAGATTTCGTAAACATTGTTCTTGATTTTTTTACTTAATTCATCCGTTGGTAAATCGTTGTCATCGACCCCGAATGGGTCTTCTATCTCTTCAGCTAAAACCTCCATACTCACTAAAACGTAGAAAACAAATATCGAAACCAAGGAGGAATAATAACCAAAAGCATCAACAAAAGCAAGAGGCAAAGTGGTCACGTATAAAAAAATAAATTTCTTAAAAAACATACTATAAGAATACGGGATTGGTGTATTCTTAATTCGTTCACAAGCTCCAATAATGTCAGAAAGAGACTTCATGTTTATATCTATTACGATCAGCGCTTCCTCTGATAGTTCCCCTGTATTTTTTAAAACCTCCACCCTATTGTATAAACTCTTAATAATATAATTTGGTTTGTGCTCAAAAGCCTCAATCTCCTTTTGTTCTTGCGCCGTGAGGTCCAATATCGTTAGGTTTACACCTTCCCTCAAGTGCTCTTTCATCGCAAAGGGATAATTAGAAATCATTCTTTTAAAAAAGGCTTTATCCTCAGAATGCTTACATAATATGCTTAGTTTAATGGCTAGATTACGAGAGTTGTTAACCAACTCCCCCCATTTTTTTCTTCCTTCCCACCATCTGTCATAAGCCGTGTTCGTCCGAAAAACCAATAAAAGAGATAAGACAAACCCCACTAAAGAATACACCTGCATAAGGCTTTTTAAAGGCGCTGTATTGTCAATAAATTTAACCTCTAGGTAAGCAATTCCTAATGCTAATAAACCAATGGCTATAAGTTCTTTCCATAGCTTTGAGATGGTATCACTGTGGTTAAATGTGATTAGGTGCTTGAACCAAGTTTTAGGGTTATATCGGATCATATAGGTGCTTTTTGTGTAAAAATACGAAAGAACATCTTTGCGCCTTGTAACCGGTGCTAATTTTGTACCTTCGATTTCATAAGAAAGAACAATTTAACCTCATGAAAAACGAGCATTTTAGAAAGGCAGAACCTAAAGACCTTCCTGTCATCTGGGAGATTTTGAAGCAAGCGATCTCTCGAAGAAAGGACGATGGCAGCAAGCAATGGCAAGATGGTTATCCAAACCCGACGGTTATTGAGAATGATATTTCAATGGGTTGTGCTTTTGTTTTGTGTGTTGAAAGAGAGGTTGTCGGTTATTGTGCCCTGCTCATTAATGATGAGCCAGAGTATGAAAACATAGAGGGGGATTGGATCACAAATACAGACTTTGTGGTTTTTCATCGATTGGCAATTTCTAAAAACCACATAGGAAAAGGGTTGTCAAAAAAAATACTCCTACAAATTGAGGCCTATGCCAAAAGCAAAAAAGTGTTCAGTATAAAGGCTGACACAAATTTCGATAATCCGGCAATGATCTCTTTGTTTACAAAAATGGGTTATCAATACTGTGGGCAGGTTTATTTTAGAGGGAGCCCCAGAAAAGCATATGAAAAACCCCTGTTTACTTAACCGATTGATGTTTCCTATATGAAAGAAACAATAGAAAAGGCCTTCGGTATTGTCCCTGTTGAAATTAAACGCCTCAACGGTTATGAAAATGAAAACTTTCTCATAGCAACGGGAGACGAGTATTATGTCTTTAAAACCTATCCTGTTTGTAAAAAAACATCGGAGATCCTAGAGGCAGAATGTACATTGTTGCTTTTTCTTCAACAACCCGGTCCTATAAACACCCCGATTCCTATCCCTTTCAAAAAAGGAGGGTATGTAAAACCTCTAAAGATAAACGGGGCTTTAAAGGCTTGTAGGCTCCTTTCTTTTTTACCTGGAAAGTTCTTAGCAGAAACAACTGCTACCGAAAGCTTAATGGAAAACATGGGTAGGTTTTTAGCGCGCATAAACTTGAGGCTTACTCATTTTGAAAGCGCTACCGTTCGTGCAAGACAATACGAATGGGATATACAGAACCTGTTACTTAATAGAAAGCACATTAAAAATATACCTAAGCCCTCAAATAGAAGGGTGGTAACCTATTTTTTTAGGCAGTTTGAAGCCTTGGTGTTGCCGAAAATCCCAGCGCTTAGGAAGGCGTATATCCATAGCGACTTTAACGAGTGGAACGTTCTTTCTGAGGGAGAAAAAATGACTGGGCTTATTGATTTTGGAGACGTCGTGTATTCCCCTTTGGTTAATGATGTCGCGACTGCTCTTACCTACTTGACTTATGATAAAAGCTCGTTTTTTGAATGGGCAACCCCTTTTCTTAAATCATACCACAAAACACTCCCTTTAAAGCAAGAAGAAGTCTCTTTACTCTATTACCTCATCGCGTCGAAGTTATGTATCAGTGTTTGTCACTCTGCTAGGGCTGCCATAAGTGATCCAAAAAATAAATATGCTTCCGTAAGTGAAACGAATGCCTTAAGCATGTTACACAGGCTTCTGAAAATGAATCCTATCGCCGTGGAAAACCATTTTCTTAAAGCCCTCGGTTTTTCCGTTAAAACGCCTGCTTCTATTGAGCAAAAGTACAAAGATCGTCAAGTCTATATAGGCAAGGCGCTTTCAGTGAGCTACCAAAAACCCATTTATACGGTTCATTCAATTTTTCAACACATATATGACGGCTATGGTGGGACTTTTCTAGATGCCTATAATAACATCCCTCACGTGGGGCACTCTCATCCCAAAGTGGTGGAAGCTGGCCAAAGACAAATGGCACAGCTCAATACCAACACGCGTTATTTATACGATTTATTGCCCGAATATGCAGAACAGCTTTTAAGTAGGTTTCCTAGTCGGCTCAACAAGGTGTTCTTCGTAAACTCTGGAAGCGAAGCCAGCGATTTAGCCATCAGAATAGCAAAAAAGCACACAGGAAATAAGAATGTTATGGTCGTTGAACACGGTTACCATGGTCACACACAGACGGGCATTGATATCAGTGATTACAAGTTCAATAATTCGAGAGGGCAAGGGCAAAAGGATTATATAATTAAAGCCGCTCTTCCGAAAACCTATCAAGGCAAACACGGAGAAGGTGCTGCAGCAGGGGCCTTGTATGCCAAAGAAGCTGTTGAGCTTTTAAGAGCAAAGGAAGGAGGTCTAGCGGCCTTTATCGCAGAGCCCATTGTCGGTTGCGGAGGGCAGGTTCCTCTTGCCCCTAGTTACCTTAAAGCCATTTACCCTGAAATAAGAAAGCGGGGCGGGGTATGTATAAGCGATGAGGTGCAAACCGGGTTTGGTCGGCTTGGGGATTGTTTCTGGGGGTATGAACAGCATGGTGTGGTTCCAGACATTGTCGTCGTGGGAAAACCCATGGGTAATGGGCACCCTATGGGCGCAGTGATTACAACCTCTAATATTGCCGATAGTTTTGCCGAAGGCGTCGAGTTTTTTAGCTCTTTTGGTGGCAACCCGGTCTCTTGCTCTATTGGAAAGGCTGTTCTTGATGTTATTAATGAAGAGGGACTTCAGGAAAACGCCATAGAGGTTGGGTCATATTATAAAATGCTTTTTAACCAATTAAAAGAAAAGCACAATTGTATTGGTAATGTTCGAGGATCGGGATTGTTTTTGGGTGTAGAAATAATAAACAATCAAGGGGGGGCAAATAAATCATTAGCTCAACACCTAAAAAATGAGCTTAGACAACAGTATATTTTAATAGGAACCGATGGCCCTGAAAACAATGTTATTAAAACAAAACCACCTATGCTCTTTACAAAAAAAAACGCTCTGACCGTTGTCGAAGCAATAGATCGTTTGCTCCAATAAACAAACCAGAGCCCTGCCTAAATCAATGTCGGGAGAATACAAACCAACACTTTTTATTGTAATAAGTAACCGTGTTTTAGTCCCCCTATTTGCCATTACTAAGTGTTATCACGTCCTTAAAAGACTTAAAAAGACCAACTCAGTTATAACAATTACCTGTTAATCAATTTGTTCTTCTCTTTCTTAAATGTTTGTTATTTATTGACTGCTTCTCTATTATTCCTTGTAGTTTTTATACCTTGAACCAAATTATAAAAATGAAAAAAATTCTCCTCCTCTGCGCCCTCTGCGCCTCTCAAGTTTTTGCACAGAACATTGACGATAATTTTATTAACTACAATTACATTCAAATTCCTTTAATTCCTGTTGATGAAGACCAGCGAATGTTTCGATTTGAGACGAAAACAAATGTTGATCAAGCAAATCAAGATAGCGCTATGGTATATCAAGCAAAATTAGCCAACTCTATCAGCCTTTACGAACAGCAGCTATCGAAGTGGTATGCTAAAATGAGCCTTTTACAGCAATTAGAAAACACAAGCGCTGTTTCACAAGCGGCTAATTATCCGATTAAACCCTCATTAGAATTGGTGCGTCAACCTATCCTAAATAGTTTAAGCTTAGATGCTGTTGCACAAACTGCCGAGGGGCTTATAATTCCTGGGTTTCAAAAAGGAGACGGCGGCCTTCTTGTCTCTTTTACCTTGAACCCTCTGCGGGACATTCGAATTAACTACAAAAAAACAGGTGTCGGCCTAGCAACAAGATATACTTACTCCTGCACTTATTATTTATCGACGAACATGTCAATAACGGGTCCTGATGAGTCTGTATTGTTGGAACAAATTGTTGGTAATTCAAAGCGAACGAAATCACTTGGTAAATACAAAAGTACTTATGCTTTTTTAGATTGGTATATGAAAAACAGCCCCCTTGTATATGGTCAGATGGAAACAGAAGGAAGACGTGCCGCTATAAAGTCAGGGTCGAATGTTCTTGAAAGCCAATTTGGTTTTGTAAATAAAAACCGTAAAGCTGAAGTCTATTCGGTTAAAAAATATAAAGACTACGATTACACAGATGTTACAATGGCTTACAATAAAACTTCAGAAGCCCTGCTTCTTGTTGGTAAGTCTCCGGACCGGTCTGAGGCATACGAAACACTAAAGGAAGCACGTGATATGTGGAATGTAATCCTTGAAGAGAGTAACCTTCAAAATAAAAAAGAGCGGGTCAACTCAAAAATTTCCGCAATGATTTGGTGTAATGTTGCTGAGATATCTGTGTGGATGGGCGACTTCAGTCAGGTTGATTTACGGGTCCAAAATATAAAAAACTCAAGCATTTTCAAAGCAAAAAATCATATCAACGGAGAAACTGGTTTTTACAACGATCAAAAAACCCGTTGGAAAGCTAATTTCGAGTAACCCTACTTTTGTACCTTTGCTATTGAAAATTCACGCTTATGTTCGACTATTTTGTTGATGAAGACATTTCGAAAGCAGAAACCCTTCCGGCTTCGTTTTATAAAGACGACCGCGTCTTTGATCTTCTTAAAACCAAGGTTTTTACTTCGTCTTGGCAATGGGAAGGGTGTGCTAAGGAGCTCTTTCCTGAAGATGATTATATACAGCCTATTAATTTTATTGATGGTTTTCTTGACGAACCGTTATTTCTTAAAAGAGCGGGCACTGGCCAAGTAGATTGTTTCTCTAACGTATGCACCCATAGGGGAAGCCTTATTTTTCACCATGAATGTCGCTCAAAAAGAATTGCTTGCGGGTATCATGGAAGAACATGGGACACCGAGGGTAAATTTACTTTCATGCCTGAATTCAAGGATGTCAAAGACTTTCCTCGGGCCTGTGACCATCTCAAAAAATTTCCAGTTGCATTGCTAGGTTCGCATGTTTTCACATCGTTGAGTCCTGTTTTTTCGATTGAGTCTGTTTTTCAAAAAATGAAAGAAAGAATCGGGTTTATGCCCATAGAGTTGTTTAAATCCAACTCCGAACATAGCAAAGATTACTTAGTGAATTGCCATTGGGCATTGTATTGTGACAATTACCTAGAGGGGTTTCACATCCCTTTTGTTCACAACGACCTTAATGATGTTTTAGATTATGGAAGCTATACAACAGAGCTATTTGACAATGGGTCCCTGCAGATTGGATACTCAAAAGGGGGTGAGGATGTTTTTAATTTACCGAGCGGGCATCCTGATTCTGGAAAAGATGTTGCTGCTTATTATTATTGGGTTTTTCCCAACATGATGTTTAACTTTTACCCTTGGGGCCTCTCCGTTAACATTATTCGGCCTGTTTCTAAAAACAAAACGCGGGTTCTTTTTCGTTCATTTGTTTGGGACTCTTCAAGGCTAGGAGAAGGAGCGGGGGCCGTCCTTGATAAGGTAGAACGCGAGGATGAATTTGTTGTAGAGGGCGTTCACAAAGGGCTTCAGTCCTCCACATACCAAAGTGGTCGGTTTTCGCCAACAAGAGAGCAGGGGGTACACCATTTTCACCGCTTACTAGCCCAGGCTATTAATGAATGACTTTGAAAATATTTATGACGCCTATAACGAAATGGTTTATAACGTGGCTCTGAACTATGTACAACAAATAGAAGACGCTGAAGAAATAACCCAAGATGTGTTTCTAAAAGTATTTAAAAGAATAAAAAACTTCGATGGGAAATCTACTTTAAAAACATGGGTTTATCGCATCACAATTAATGCATCTTTAGATTTTATTCGAAAGAAAAAAAGACGCCCCATATTTCAAAGTTTGTTTTACGAGGATAGGGGGCTAAAAAACGTGGTAGATATAAAGCACCCGGGTATTATATTAGAACAAAAAGAGGCCTACAACGCTCTTTTTAGAGCCATGAATAGGTTGCCAGAAAGACAAAAAACGGTGATTCTTCTTCTGAAAACGGAGGGATTAAGTATAAAAGAAGCGGCGGCGATAATGAATTTAAAAAACAAGGCATTAGAGTCTTTGTTTCATAGGGCAAAACAAAAATTTTTAAAGGAACATCAAAAGGAAAAAGATGAAAAAGGAGTCTAATATCAAAATGGAAGACATGTTGGTCTTATTGGAACACACGAAAAGGATGCGCCCTCAATCGGGACTAAAGCCACGCATCATGAAAAGTGCTCATAAAAACATTGAGGAAACGGCTTCTTCATGGCGCGTGATTTCTATCGCAGCAGGGATTTTCGTTTTAATTGGGGCGAGTTTTTATAGCTCAATTCAGCAGCAACGAAATAGCCAAGACACTAAAGTTGTTTTTTTTAACCAAGGCAACATCTATGAATAGAAACCGGTTTTATCTCATAATTATCGTAACATTAGTCATAAGTCACCTTGTGATGTTATTCCTTCCTTTTTTTAACAGCCGCAATGAAGACCGCCCAAAAAAAGAAATAATTAAAGCGCTTAGCTTTTCAAAAGAGCAGGTTGATGATTACGGCCTCTTAATCGATAAGCACAGAAAAACCTTTGATTCCCTTGAAAACAAAATTCAGGAACAACAAAAAGAACTATACAAAGGGCTTCGTGATGGAGCGTCAGGCAAAGTTGCTTTAGACAGCCTCTCTTTGTTTTTGGGTAAGATTGAGAAAGCGAAATTTGATCACTTTAAAGAATTAAGGATGCTCTGTACTCCTACCCAAAAGATTGCTTTTGACCTGCTGGCCCCTAAGCTCCCCGTGCTCTTTTCAAAAAGAAAAAAATTAAAGAAGTGAAAAAAACAAGTCCTGCCTTGTGCTTTGTTTTTTTACTCTTCTCTAACTTGTGCTACGGACAAAACCGAATTGGTTTTTTTTTATTTAAAGACTCTGTAATATCTACTCCTATTCGCTTAAGTAGTGACGACTCTTTAAGTGTATTACGGTTTTACATCAGCGACCTACAAATCACCAAAAACAAAAAAGTGCTTTGGAAAGACAGTGTGAGGCATCGATTAATAGACTTTGAAAAAGGCTCTTTCAATCAAAAAAGTGCGCGTATTTTATTTCCTTTAAATGTGTTAGGGGATCATGTTTCGTTTTTATTAGGGGTGGGCGAAAAAACAGCCGCTCGAGGAATTGGAGAGGGGGATCTCGACCCTATAAAAGGAATGTACTGGACCTGGCAAAGCGGTTATATTAACTTTAAAATGGAAGGTGTTTCTTCGAATAGCCCCTCCCGAAAAAATAAATTCCTACTTCACCTTGGGGGGTATAAAAAAACACTGAATACAAATCAAAAAGTATCCCTTTCCATAAGTAATCCCGAGATAAACATCTCTTTTGATTTAAATAAATTTCTTTATGAAATTAATTTTAAAGAACGGCATACGATTATGAGCCCCTGTCAAGAGGCCGTTGATTTATCCTTGCTGGCTAAAGCTTGTTTTTATGTTCATTAAAGGCTTAATAACAACAGGGACGATTTTTCTTCTTTTTTCCTTTATCCGAATTTGGGTTTTGCAAGATCGGCTTCCTGAATATTTACCTCAGCCTTTTTATCAAATCCCAACAAACCCTATAAATAACGATACCGTTCAGCTTGGTCGACTATTGTTTTATGACAATATTTTATCTGTAAATAATACGGTTTCTTGTGCGTCATGCCACAGCCCATTTAACGCTTTTGCGCATACCGACCATGATTTAAGCCATGGTGTTTTTGACTCCATAGGAACAAGGAATGCTCCGGGTCTATTTAATTTAGCCTGGCAGGAAGAATTCATGTGGGATGGCGCAATTCATCATATAGAAGCCCAAGCTCTCGCTCCGTTGCACGACCAAAGAGAGATGGGGTCAAGTATTAATGATCTCATTGAAAAACTACAAAAGTCAGACTTTTATAAGGTTGAGTTTCTAAAAGTATACAAAGACTCGATAATCAATAGTAGTCGGGCACTAAAGGCCTTGGCTGCTTTTGAGTTGAGCTTGGTTTCTTTTGATTCTAAGTACGATAAAATGAGAGGGGGGAGAGCTTCATTTACAGCACAAGAAAAAGCGGGCTATGTCCTTTTTAAAAATCATTGCAGCCGCTGTCATAAAGAACCACTTTTTTCATCCAACACATACGAGGATAACGGCCTACCTATTGACTCCTTGTTAAATGACATGGGTAGAGAGGTGGTCTCTGGTCGTAAAGAAGACCGTTATAAGTTCAATGTTCCTACATTAAGGAACCTAAGCTTTACTTATCCATATATGCATGATGGCCGTTTTAAAAAACTCAGACAGGTTCTTGACCACTATGGAACAATAGACAATCAGGTTTTGATGCGGAATTCAGGGATTAAAGCGCCTATTTTTCTTTCATTGGACGACGGCGCAGACCTCGTTTCTTTTTTACTGACATTAAACGATAAATCATTTGTTTTCAACCCGGATAATGCGTTTCCAAAAAAACTTCTTCCAAAAACAAAGGATAAGTAAAAGCTTATCGTCTAATCTTAAAAACCAAATCATGATAAAACGAATTCTTTTTTGCGCTTCATTTACAATTACATCCTTTGTTATGTCACAAGGCCCAGCGATAACATCTTGGCTACAAAACACGACTGAAACAGGAACTTATTATACCGAAGGTAATTCAACTGCAATAGGTAACGGAACCCTCGTTAATTGTCAACAAGTAGCCTATACGAATACGAATGTTTTTGTGACGACAGAAGGTGTTCCCTCTTATACAACTGGGCCTTTTCTTGATTTCAACCCGTCAAATGCGGAGGCACAAGGAGCTGTTTACAAGTTTCCACTTAACCCATCTCCAAATACAGGATCAGCCACCCCAACAACCCCAGGAAGTATTGGGGTTTTTATAAATGGGGTTTCGTTATATGACTACCGCGATGGTGTGGCGTGGAATCCAAACACGGGGGCATTATGCGGCGGCCCAGGAAACCAGCCTTGTCCAGGAGGTATGGGGGCAATAATGGATTGGAACAGAGATGCTATTCCTGCAGAAATGGGTGGCTTTGACTGCTCTAAAGGACACCCTGCTATGGGAAACTATCACCACCACCAAAACCCTTCTGCTTTTAACCTAGACTTAAACGTAGTGTCTACTATTTGTAATCTTTATGACGCAGAGGGCTTGTATGCTATCGATGCAAATACACACTCTCCCCTACTCGGATACGCCTATGATGGTTACCCTATCTACGGGGCTTATGGATATAAAAATGCAGATGGTTCTGGCGGTATTACTAGAATAAAGTCTAGCTACCAGCTTCAGAACATAACAACGAGGCCAAATGGCCCAGACGTCGGGCTTGTTGTCACAACAACTGGGCCGAACGGCGGGCAGGAAGAGTTGTCCCTTGGTTACTTCAGAGAAGATTACGAATATGTTGCCCAGCCTACTGAAGAAGAGTCCTTAGACGAGCACAACGGCAGAATTTGTGTAACACCAGAATACCCCAACGGTACATATGCTTATTTCTGTACCGTTGACGAGAACCATAATTCAGCATACCCCTATGCTGTTGGGCCAACTTTTTATGGTGTGTATAGCAACGCTTCCGTAAACGCTGTTCCTGGGGGCGCAACGATATATACGCCCAACACAACCGGAATTAACAACCGTTTTAACAACATGAGCTTTGACGTTTTCCCTAACCCAAGTATGGAATTAATTGCGATACAAGCAAATGGCCTTGTTATAAAACCTATTACCGTAAAGCTTATTTCTTCTAAGGGTAATGTAGTAAAAGAAACGAAAATTCTAGCGGGACAAACTATTGCATACTTTGATGTCCAAACTCTGCACCAAGGAGCATATTGGGTTCGAATATCCACAGGGAAGGACGTTAAGCAATTTAAAGTTATAAGGTAGTCGCTTATTAAAAAGATGTCTATATAAAGAATCTATTGCACGTGCATCTTTGTACTTTTACCTTGTGAAAACAAACCCCTTACTTCATTTTTTTGATTCGCCACCTTTAAGGGAATCATTACCTAAGCATTTCCCTTTTCCTTTTTATCATCAACCGGACAGGCTTTCACTTACCGCAGCAGAAAAACTAAAACAGCGACTACAGAAAAATAATTTTGCTCATCGCTTTGAAGAAAAAGGGAAAATGTTCGGCGTTCTAGTTGTTAGATTGCCCGGTGATCAAATCGCTTATTTATGCGGATACTCTGGAAAACTTCAGGGTGATGAAAGACCCTCGGGTTTTGTTCCCCCAATTGTTGATGTGCATAGAAAAGGCGGGTTTTATAAAGAAGGGGAAAAAGAGTTGGACTATCTCACCGCTAAAATTGAAAAAAAGAAATCAAGCCCTGGCTATATCATTGCAATGCGCGTTTTTGAGGAAGAAAGGCTGGGTTACGATTCTTTTTTATCAAGTGCACTTCAGCAAAGACTCGTCAATAAATCGAAAAGAGATGTTAAAAGAAAAGAGGCCGAAGTAAATAAGTTTGACTCAGAAAAAAACAGTTTAACAAATTTATTAAATCAAGAAAGCCGTAGAGACAATTACCTTTTTAAAAAAGAAAAAAAAGAGCGCTATAAAAAACTAGCAGAAGCTGAGGGGGTCTTTCATCACTTAAAAAATGAGCTGCTTTCGCTTAAGGAAATAAGGGCCGCAAAGTCAAAGGTGTTACAAAATGCCGTTTTTAATCAGAGCGCCTTTTTAAACTTTAACGGCGATACAAAATCTCTTTTATATTTGTTTAAATCTTCTTTTGAAGGCACGCCTCCTGCCGGAGCAGGTGAGTGCGCTGCACCGAGACTTTTGCAGCAATGCTTTCTCTTGGGTCTTGAGCCTGTGACATTTACTGAGTTTTGGTGGGGAAAGCCGCCCAAAAAAGAACTTCGGGTACACAACGCACATTACCCCGCCTGTCGAGGGAAATGTGAACCAATACTTAACCACATGTTAACCGGCGTTTCTGTAGAGAAAAACCCATTGGAGCTTCTTCAAAAACCATCAGAAATTGAGATTCTTTATAATGATGAAGTAATCATGCTTGTAAACAAGCCTACAGGCCTGCTTTCTGTTCCAGGAAAAAACTTAAAACAGTCTGTTATTAGCGTGATTAAAAAACAAATAGAGGATCCTGGAGAGCTTTTTCCAGTACACCGTTTAGACAGACAAACTTCCGGTGTTCTTTTACTTGCTAAAAGCAAAAATATTTGTTCAATCTTGCAAAAACAATTTGAGAAACGCCTTGTGAAAAAAACATACGTCGCTTTATTAGATGGGCTTGTGAAAAAAGAAAAAGGGGCCATTATACTTCCTCTTGTAACGGATTATCTTGACAGGCCTAGGCAGCTCGTTTGTTATGAAAAAGGCAAGTATGCAGAAACGTCTTTCGAGTTAATCGGTGTCAATAAAAACGTGTCTCGCATTCGTTTTTACCCAAAAACAGGGAGGAGCCACCAACTTCGAGTCCACGCTGCTTTTCACGATGGTTTAAACACCCCTATTTTAGGGGATGATCTTTATGGTAGGCATGATAAGCGGATGTTTCTACATGCTGAAAGGCTTGTTTTTGAACACCCTATTTCCTTAAAACAAATTGACGTGTTTTCTCCTACACCTTTTTAAGGAATTGAAAAAGTAAAAACACTTCCTTCATTCAGTGCTGAAGTAAATGTGATTTCACCACCATGGTTTTCAATAATTTGTTTAACAAGCGATAGGCCTATTCCGCTTCCTGTAGACTTTGTCGTAAAGTGAGGAATAAAAATGTTTTTTTTATTATCCGGTTCAATTCCAATACCATTATCTTCTACAGAAATAAGCGTTTCCCCGCTGTCAGGATTGCTCGCCAGCACAATATTAATGATTCCGTGTCCTCTATTTTGAAAAGACTGAATGGCGTTTTTGATCAGGTTGTTAAGCACCTGAATTATTTGATCTTTATCAACAAATATCTTTTTTTCATTTAGTTTTGATGAAAAAATAAGTTTATACTTTTCGTTTTCTTGAAAAACAAAGATTGCCTTTTTTATCACTAAAACAAGGTCGTGTTCGGACTTAAGCGGTTCTGGCATTCTTGCGAAATTTGAAAACTCATTTGCTATTCTAGCAAGCCCATCAATTTGTTCAATAACCGAATCAACAACCTTTTTAATTTTATCAGCAGATCCCTTTGGGTCATCTGGGTCATAACTTCGTAATAAATGCTGGACACTGAGTTTCATGGGGGTTAATGGGTTTTTTATTTCGTGTGCAACTTGTTTAGCCATCTCTCGCCAGGCCGACTCTCGCTCTGTTCTCGTTAATAGATCGGCTGCCTTTTCCAGCTCTTCTATTTTTTCATTATACAACTGAACGATTAAGCCTATTTCATCATTTGCAACATATTCTATTTTTTTGTTTTTCTCGCCCAGCTTTAGTTTTGAAAGACTCTCTTGGAGCACCTGAAGAGGTTGTGTAAGCCAGTTTGAAATCACTAGAGACAAGATGATTGATAAGGCCAAGAGAAACATAAAGACATTAATAATTGCCACCAAGAACCCTTGTATTTGTGCTTCATAGTCTCCCTGCTCACCAAAATGTTGGAGGTTAATATAGCCCAGTGTTTTACTTTCTTTATTATAAACAGGCATATATGAAGAAGTGTAAGAGAGGCGCCCTATATTTTCTTTTTGAGAGAAGTGTGTTTTTTCGCGTTTTCGGAGGCTTTCATAGGCCCGCGTATTGATTTGTTCACTTAGCAAGCCTAGATTAAACACCTGTTGTCTTGAGGACGAAACAAGAAACCCTTTGGAATCATATATGTTTATATCTGTTAGAAAGACTCTCGATAACTTATTAAGTGTCTTTTCAAGATAGACGCCGTCTTTTTCAATGTCAAAACGATCCATTTTAGCAATTTTGTTTTTGAGCTCTTCAGAAACAGATTGAAGCTTTTCGTTTATAACGCGTTTATTATAGTTTGTATATTGGTTTTTCACGAACAAACCGCTTCCTGCACCAAATAAAAACAAAGAAAGGACAACCATAGAAACCAGTATTGCTTGTATCTTAAACGCCAATGAAATCGTCTGTTTTTGGCGATTATTTGTCCGGTTCGAAAACAGCAAGAATAAAAGGCGAATGAGACCCATTAGACAAAATACATATGCATATGGGGTAAATAAGGCTAGTCCTTCTGGTTGTGGCGAGGATAAAACAACCGCGTTTTTATGTAGCCCTCTAAGTACATAGTGGCTTTGGCCTTCAAAAACATGATGAGTTTTAGCGTTTTTCGCGTACGAGTCTAAATATACTGGGTAGCTATAGTTTCCAAAAGACTTAAACAGTTTACCCTCTTTATACTTCGCAATAGAGTACTTTTCTAAATAATCAAGGGTGTTTGCTTTATTCGAGATTAAAAGCCGAGGGAAGCCTATTTCCTCAGGGATCAGTTTGGATTTAAGGCCAATATATAATGTAGACGAGTCTGTTCGGCTGGTTTTAACTCGTTGTTTAATGACATAATTAAATCCTATTATTGATGGCGGAATAAAATACACGTTAGGACAGATTTCAGACTGTTTGCCATACGTTTCTATTGTTTTCTCCCAGTCTTTAGCGGCCATGTTTTCACGGACAACTATTTCCTTTTTATCAGGGCTAAAGAGATTAAAAGAACAATCATACCCTTCCCAAAAGTCTTTAAAAAATTTATTTTCTAATACGTGAGTAAATTTTGAAGGCGTCAAGTTTTCTTGTTGGCCCCTTGAAATGTTGACTAAAAAAGGTGCAGATTCTATTTTTGGCCCTAAAGAAGCATATTTTATTTCCAGCTCTCTATCCCGCTCACGAAGTACCTTTTGAGCCAAAACCTTTCTTGTTCCTAGGTCTTTTTTCTTATGATAGACTGTAATTTGAGACACAAGAGCAGCAGACAATATTACCGTTGTGAAGACGGATCGAAGCAGTCTTTGCTTAAAAGAGTTCTTGTTTAAAAAAACAAGACTGACTATTGTTAAAGAAAGGGGTAGGGCGATTGTAAAAGACGTTCCCCCAAGAATAAAAATTTCAATTATAATAAACGAAACACAAAAAAGAAATAAAAAAGAAATGTATTTAGTTTCCGTTAGTTTAACCAAGCCACCAAAAACCCCCTTAAAAAAAGAGTTATAAGAAAGAAAAACGAGTACGAATAAAGAAATAACAATGTATGAAAAAGCTTTCAGTTCAAACAAGTTATCCAGACCGATAGGAATTGATGAGTTATTTAGCACAAATGGAACGAGGCCCTCAATAAACCACCAAACGACGATAAGTAAAAGGCATTTTAATATTGGATATTTATTTTGACTAAAAAAGGAACTTTTAGGCGCCCTGAACAAAACCAGAACGAGTAAAGAGAGTAAAAGAAAGACTGAAAAAACATTTGGTATCCATTGGTTAAAGGCAAAGAAACGAGGAGAAACAAGCCCTGTCGGTAGTGCCCCAGAGAGGCTCAGCGTGTATAGTAAAACAAAATATCCAGCTACAGAAACCTTTTTTACACGTTGGTTTTTTAAGCTCAAAAGAGAGAAAAACAAAAGGCAAAGGGTGGTAAGCCCTATCCAGCCAATACTTGTTGTCCTGTTTTTACTATAAAAATCAATTCCCGAGATTGAGAAGCAATATTCTTTTTTATTATTAGTGATCACCAAGCCTTCTTGCTCGTCTAGGTTTAAGAGAAAAAAAGACTGACTGAGGCTTTTACTAACATGGTTTATCAGGTATGCATTTTGAAAATCATACCGCTGTTTTACCAGAAAAGACACTGCGGCAACCTTGTCCTCGTGAGATGCTATTACGGTATAATACCATCCGTTTTTTAAATGAACGAGGCCCTCAGAGGGAAAGCGAAGGGATGCAAAGCGTGGGGTTGGCATTTTATTAGAACTCCAAAACTTCAAAGAATCACTCTCATAAACGTGATAATATAAGCTTGTGTCCTTCGGGGTATTATACCCCTTTTTTTCCAGGGTTTCTATTAATAATCCTTTTGCTGCCTTCGCTGCTTTTTGCTCTTGTTTTAAAAAATTTGATTGGACGCTTTGGTGTACCGAATCTTCTGATGGCCAAAAAGCACCTATTATAAAGAGGGTAGCCCCCAAAATAAGGGACATGACAAGAGTGAGAACACCAAATCTAGAAGAAAACACATTTTTCATCACGGGTATTATTGCTTTGTCTTTAGTTCTTTTTTCAAGCGTTTCAGGTCGGTCCCAGCGTGATCATCGTTCCGAAAAACGAAATCAGCATTCGGCTTGAATGGTAATATATATTTATTATAACATGGAACAACGTGCTCGTTCCACTGGTATTCAATATCCTCCTTTGAATACCCTCGTGTTTTTTGATCACGATTAATTCGACGCGCCAACTGATGCTTGGGGTCCACGTCAACATAAATTGAAAAGTCTAGCGCTTCCCTCACTTCTTTAAAGTAAAACAAAAACAAGCCCTCAACAATAATAACTTTATTTGGGACTATCGACACTTTTTTTATATCATTAACAGGTGCGTTAAAAAAATACTCCTTAACCTGTATTTCTTCTCCTCCAATTATTTTTTTGAGGTCTAAGCACAGTTGCTTTTCATTAAGTGCTGTGGGTAGGTCAAAGTTAACAACATCGTTTTTGTCTCTCGCCTGTACTTCTTTGGGTAAATAATAGTTGTCCATCGTAAATACAGACACGTTCTCGTTACCAAGTGTGCTCTTTATTTTTTTTAGCAGTGTGGTTTTGCCTGAGCCGCTGCCACCACAGATTCCAATTATGTATGGTTTCATTGAGTTTTTTATTCAGAAGCAAAGATAAAGAAACCTATTGTAACAATTTAGGGTCTGTTTTTATCTTTTAATGAAAAGATGTAACTTTAAGACATATACTTAAAAACACATGAAAAAACCTGTTTCTTTATTCTTTTTTTGTCTCTTATTTATGCCTTTTTTCTGGGCTCAGGCGCCTATCGGTTCCTCTTTAGAGGACGCTTCCCTAGAGTATGAAAATGCCAACGGCGACGCCTCTTCTTTTTCTAACGAGATGAACAAGAATGGTTTGATTGTTGTTTTTAGCTGTAACACCTGTCCCTTTGTGGTTGGAACCCCTAATTTTCCAGGGTGGGAAAGACAATACAATGAATTATACGACCAGGCTTTCGAGAGTGATATCGGTTTTGTTTTGGTGAATTCTAACGAAGCCAAGAGGGCTGGAGATGATTCTTTTTTAAACATGAAAAAACACGCGAAAGATGCAAAATATAAAATGTCCTACTTTCTTGACGATAAATCTGTTTTAGCAAATGCGCTTAGTGCAAAAACAACGCCTCATGTTTTCTTTTATGACGCTTCATATAGACTCGTTTACTCTGGGTCTATTGACAACATTTGGGATGGAAGAAGAAAAAAAGAGCTTCCTTATTTAAAAAACGCGATAAAAAATCATTTAAACAACAAAAAAATAAAGCCAAATGCCACCGCTCCAAAAGGCTGCAGTATCAAAAGGCAAAAAGCGTAACTACAATTCAACCTTTATTTACATAAATCAACACATCAAAAATGAAAAAACTATCTACAACTCTCCTTTTTTCAATTGTTATAGCCACAATTAGTTTTGCCCAAGTGCAGGGTGATGGTGGGCTGCCAAAAACCTTTAAGAACACGTTAAACACAAAAGATATTGATTCTTGGCTTTTCGAAAAGCCAGACATTACTGCTCTTCAGGCAGAGGACGAGATAAATGACCCGAAAGGAAACTCTCCTTGGAGATTCGGCCATAATAACTACACTTCTTTAAACCTTAATAATTCAGGAACATGGATGACAACAGCAAATGGCTCTCAAATATGGCAGTTGCTTTTAACGTGTGAGGAAGCCCTTACGGTTAACCTAAGTTTTACAAACACTAAGATCCCTGAAGGGAATGAACTTTATGTTTATAACCCTGATAAAAGTTTTATTCTCGGTTCATTCAACGAAAACCACATTTATCAAGGAGAGTTAGGAACGGAACTTGTTCCTGGAAACACTGTTGTTGTCGAGTATTTTATTCCTCTTGGTAACGAACAAGGCGCTATCAATATAAATACGGTTACCCATGGTTACAGAACGGCAGCTGAGTTTACAGAAAAGGCTTTTGGTAGCTCCGGTTCTTGTAATATGAATGTAAACTGTCCAGATGGTGACTCTTGGGTTAACGAAAAAAACAGCACGGTTATGCTGGTTTCTGGGAGCAGCGGATTTTGTACGGGGGCGCTAATTAACAACACCTTAAACGATGGGAAACCATATGTGCTTACCGCGAACCACTGCTATTCAAACCCGACGAATTGGATTTTTAGATTTAACTGGCAAGCAGAAAACTGTAACAATCCTGGTAGCCAACCCTCTTTTGTTTCATTGAGCGGGGCAACACTTCGTTCTAGACGGACACCTACCGATTTTTGTCTAGTAGAAATAACCGGTGGGCTTACAAACGGAACTGTTCCCGCAGCATACAACCCTTTCTTCGCTGGATGGGATAATACGGGAGACGTTCCCTCTACAACAGTTTGTATACACCACCCAAGTGGTGATATTAAAAAAATTGCTTTTGACGATGATGCTGCTTCTGTTTCTCAATCAATGGGCTCTACCGAGGCAAACTCGACGTGGACTGTTTCTTGGGATAGAAACACGACCACCGAGCCAGGCTCTTCAGGTTCGCCTTTATTTGATCAAAACCACAGAATTATTGGTCAACTCTGGGGTGGTGGGGCTTCTTGCAGTAACCTTAGTGCCCCAGATTATTATGGTCGGGTTTCAGTGTCTTGGGAGCCGCCAGGGAGCAGCTCAGCAGAACAGCTGAAATTTTGGTTAGACCCAAATAATAACGGCGCTGGTTTTGTTGATGGTTTTGACCCTTCAGGGGCAAGCTCAGCAGCATTTGACGCTGGTGTTTCTGGTGTTTCCTTAACAGAAATGGCTGTTTGTGGAGCAGATTACGAACCGAGTTTTAACCTAACAAACCCTGGTTCAGAAACACTTACCTCTGCCCTTATTACTTATAATATTGACGGTGGTGCTGATCAAACATATAATTGGTCAGGATCCCTCGCTCAATACCAAAGCGAAGCAATTACATTTGCATCTGTTACACTTGGAACAGGAAACCACTCTTTTAATGTAGAGGTTAGCAACCCTAATTCAGAGCAAGACGAAAACGCAAACAACAACACTGCTAATACGACAATAACGATCGCTGCCTTTCCTGAAACAGCTGTTTATGTAACTGTTTCTTTATTAACTGATGACTACGCTGAAGAAACCTACATGGAGTTAACAAATAGTAGCGGTGCCGTTATTTGGAGCGAGGGGAATGAAAACGTAGCGGGCGACTTTGGAACAGGTAATGCAAACCCTACGCCAGATCCGACCAGTCCTTTTGAAAACAATACGCAGTATGATTGGGATGTTCCTTTGTCTTCTGTTGAGTGTTATAGCTTTACGATTTATGATTACTACGGAGACGGTATAGACTCTGAGCAATGGCAGGGAACCAACGGTGCTCTTGAGCTTAAAAATAATTTTGCTGCTGTTATTTACTCTCTCGCAGACGTTAACTTTGGGGGAGAAGAATCCTCTGTTGTAAAAAATGCTTTAGTCGGACTAGAAAAACCAGGCTTGGATTTTCTTAATGTCTATCCAAACCCAACTAGTGATTTTGTTGTAATCCAAACACCGGGAACAGGAAACAGCTATAAGGTTACTGATTTGTCAGGTAAAACGATTGCCTTTGGTGAGTTAAACAACACAAAGCAAAAACTTGCGACAAACGGCTGGGCAGTCGGCTCTTATCTCGTTAAGGTTACGCGCATTAACTCTGCTCCCTTAGTGAAACGTTTTATAATTAAATAACACCCCGCAAACATGTCCGGTTTTTATGTACATGTTCCTTTTTGTAAAAAAAAATGTTCGTATTGTGACTTTCATTTTTCTACCCGTTTCGAGGGGTATAGAGAAGAAATGATTGCAAGTATCGGGCAAGAAATTATTGAAAGAAAAAGGGAGTACCCCTCCCCCTTAAAGAGCATCTATTTTGGTGGGGGAACCCCAAGTTTGCTAACATCAAAAGAACTTTCCTTTTTAATAAAGACAATACAAGAAAACTATATTATTGATTCTTCTGTTGAGGTTACCCTAGAGGCCAATCCAGAAGACGTCTCCCTAGAAAACCTTCTTCTTTGGGCAAACATTGGTTTTAACCGGTTAAGCGTCGGGCTTCAAAGCTTTAAGGGTATAGACCTAAAGTGGATGAATCGAGGACACTCGGCTCAAGAGGCGCTAAGTTGTATTGGCCTGGCTAAATCAGCTGGGTTTAACGACATCTCTGTAGACTTAATGTATGGGCTTCCTGGCCTTAAAAAAGAAGAGTGGGTAACCCATTTAAAAACCGTTATTAACGCCGGTGTTTCTCACGTTTCTGCATACTGCCTCACGGTAGAAAAGGGGACCTTGCTTTCTGCCGAGGTTAAAAAGGGTAAGCGCTCTATCCCGGAAGACGACATCATTGAAGAGCAATACCTACTGCTAGTTTCTTTTTTAAAGGAAAATGGGTTCGATCAATATGAGGTGTCAAATTTTGCTAAAAAAGAACGTTACTCTAAACATAACAGCTCGTACTGGAAAGGCATAAGTTATATCGGTGTTGGCCCTTCGGCCCACTCTTTTAAGGAGGGTTACCGCCGTTGGAATGTTTCTAATAATAGTCTTTATATAAAGGCTTTTAAAGAAAAAAAGCTTTATCACGAGGAAGAGTTTTTGAGCCATGAAGAAAAGTGGAACGAACTTTTTTTAACTGGGCTTCGAACAAAGTGGGGGGTTAGTAAGTCTCAAATAACAAGTTTTGGGGGTTTAACAAAAAAAGAAAGGGCGGTTTTAAATCAATATATTCTAGATGGTAAACTGGAGGAAGGCCCTACTCAAATTGTATTATCTGATTCTGGATTCTTGTTTGCCGACGCTATTGCAAAAGACTTTTTTAGGGTTTCATAAGACAAACAATGCGCTGATTTTCTTTCTTCTTTCCATTGGATCTTTATAAAGGACAAACACCTCAAGCTCTGAGCCAGATGGCATGCTCTTTATTTCTTTTATGACCTGTTCTGTTAACTTATTGCTTTTAATCGTGATCACTTTTTTATTTAGCACTATGGACACTTCTGTTACCTTATAATTGGGAATAGGAAAAGCCTCTATAAACCCAATCTTGATTTCTAGGCTCAGAGTATCTATTTTTTCTCCAGAAACCGCTTGCCCTATATAAAGAATAGGTTCGGGGCCTTTTTTAATGTTAAAAGAAAACTTATCTATAAACACCTTTTCTTTTTCGCCGTTTGGGCCCTCTAAGTAGGCCGCCAGGTTTAATTTACCCAAAGGCCTTGTTACCGTGTCTAAAACAACAACGTAGTACAGCCCTTTTTCATCTGTTGGCTCAATAAGAATGGTTCCATCAAAATTAAGAGGTGTACCCTCTTGTATAAAAACAGCGTTAACATACCCCGTGTAAAGAACCGTGTCTTTTTTATCATTGAAAAGCTGGTTTTGAGAAAAGACAACGCTAGAAAAGCATAGAAAAAGAAATAAGATCCTCATTTTTGGTGTGGTATTTTATTTACCCTTTTTTGATGCCTTCCCCCTTCAAATTCAGTAGAAATAAAAACCTCTACACACGCTAATGCTTCTTCTAGGGTAATATATCGCGCGGGTAAGGATAAAATATTTGCGTCATTGTGTTGTCGAGCCATCATTGCAATTTCCTTTTTCCAAGAAAGGGCACACCTAACGCCTTTATGCTTATTAGCAGACATGCTTATTCCATTTCCTGAACCACAAATTAAAACCCCAAATAAACCGTCTTTTTCAACAAAATCAGCGACTGGGTGGGCGTAATCTGGGTAGTCTATACTCTCTTCTGAATGACAACCAAAGTCAACAATATCCCAGTTGTTTTTATTTAAATAATTAACAATCTTTTCTTTTAATTGATAACCGGCATGATCGGAACCGATAGCTATTTTCTTCTTCATTTTTTAAATTTAAAAAATATTTCTATTGTAATTCACTTTGTGAATTACGCGTTGATAACTATCCATATCTTTTTTAGGAATATTCTGTTTTTTTTAGAAGCCTTTTTGTTTTTGACATACGCTTCTTTTTTTAGGGTTTTTTATACACCTTTTTTTAAGCCCTTTTCAACATTTAGGTTATTAACATTGCCGTATTTTTATCAACTATTACAAAAAACTAAAAACGCTAAAAAAATGTTAATTGTTTGTTTTTTAAGAACATAACTCTTTGTAAGATGTTCATTACTTAAAAAAGTTGTTGATATATAAAAACATCTTTTGTCATTATTGTTTTTATCAACATATGAACACTCTTAATAATAATAGTAAATTTATTTAGAAATTCTTTTTATTATATATTAAAGCATTAATAGTGTTCATAAACTAAAAAATGGATCGTTTAGAAAATATAAAAGCAGAGTTAAATTCCTTTATAAAGAAGTATTACAAAAATAAATTTTTAAAAGGTCTTCTTGCGTCGCTGGTTGTATTTTTATTATCCCTGTATCTTATCTCTATAGCTGAATTTTATGGGCGCTTTAGTTCTAATATACGTTTCATTTTTCTTTCTTTTTTTATTTTACTTAATGGATACATATTAATAATTTATTGTTTATCGCCTCTTTTTAGTTTTGTTCAACAAACAAAAAGACTGTCTCATGAAAAAGCTTCGAAAATGATTGGAATATTATTCCCTGATATTTCTGATCAATTAACGAATTTACTGCAGTTAGATAAAAAAATAAAAGAAGAGGATCAATATCAAATAGAGTTATTAAAAGCCAGTATTGAGCAGAAAATAAACAAAATAGGGTATGTTAAATTTTCTAAAGCTATTTCTTATTCAGAAAATAAGAGGTATCTAAAATATGTTTTACCTCCTGTTTTTATGTTTTTTATTTTTACAGCTTTTATTCCTGAAATGTTCACCCAGGGGTCTTTTAGAATATTAAACTTCTCAAAACAATTCCAAGAAAAAGCACCCTTTATCTTCTTACTAAAACAAAATGATTTAAAATTAACAGAAGGAGAGGATTTATATATAAAAGTTGAATTAATTGGTAATCAATTTCCCAATCGCTTATATATTAATTCTGATCAAGGTATCTTTTTAATGAATAAAATTAAATCCAACACATTTGAGTGTGTTTTAAGAAAACCTATAAACAAACAAACCTTCTTTTTTTCAAGCTCTAAATTTAATAGTCAAACATATGAAATAGATGTTTTAGGTAAAAGTATGCTTGGTAAATGGGATGCTCTAATAAAGTTTCCTAAATACCTAGAAATGGAAGATTTAATAATTAATAATTCCGCAGACATAACGGTTCCTGAGGGAAGTATAATTTTCTGGAGCGGGAAAGTTAAAAATATTTCAAAGGTCAGTATCTCTTATAATGAAATGAATAAAAACTTTTTTAAGTCTGGTTTTTCTTTTACTCAAAAATGTTTAGAGAGTAGTGATTTAATTATCCAGATGACAAATAGCCATAATGGAGCTTTAGATTCTCTAAATTATTTTATTCAGGTTATTAAAGATTCTTATCCTGAAATAAAAATACAAGAGGAAAAAGATAGTTTAAAAGATGGATTATTTCATTTTAAAGGCACCGCTTCAGATGATTATGGTTTGTATGACTTAAATTTTAATTATGATGTTTCTTCTAAAAATAAGAATACAAGAAGTGAAAACATAAGATTTAAGAACATAAATGGTACAAAAGTTAGTTTTGAATTTTCTATTGACTTTACGGATGAAAATATAGCCTTGAGTGATGAAATATTATATTATTTTTCTGTAACTGATAATGATGGAGTGAATGGGCATAAAACAAGTTTAAGTAATAGAAACACCTACCAAATACCTGATTTAAAAACACTTAATAAAAATAGAGAAAAAGAACAAAATAATATTAAAAAAGAACTTAATGATGTATTAAAAGCGACAGAGGTGTTTCAAAAAGAAATTAATGAGCTTAATAAGGAATTTAAAAAAAATAAAAATAATGAGTGGAATAAATTAAATGACCTGAATAATTTAAAAGATCAGCAACAAGAGTTGTTAAATAAACTAGAAAACATACAAGAAAGACTGGACAAGTCTCTCCAGGAAAAAAATAAACTATCAGAATTAGATAAAGAACTGTTACAAAAGCAAGACCTATTAGAAGACTTGTTAAAAGAGGTAATGGATGATGAGCTTAAGAAACTCTTGGAGGAACTTGAAGAACTGCTTAAAAAAAATGATCAAAAGCAATTGAATGAAAAAATGGAGGAACTTGATCAAAGTGCTGAGGATATGAAAAAGCAGCTCGATCGCAGTTTGGAAATGTTAAAAAAACTACAAGTCAATGAGAAAATAGATGATTTAGAAAAAGAACTGAAGGACCTGGCAAAAAAACAAAAAGACCTCGCAGTGAAAAAAGAAAAAACCAAAGAAAGTCAAGATGAAATAAAGGAAGCCTTTAAAGAAATAGAAAAGGGAATTAAAGAGCTTGAAGAGTTGAATAAAAAGTTAGAAACACCAATGGATATTGAGTCTACAGATGAAGAACAAAAAGAAATAGAGGAAAAACTTAACGAAGCCGGTGAAAAAATAGAGAAGAATAAAAAAAATAAAGCATCTGAAAGTCAAGGAGAGGCGGGTGAAAAAATGGAGGATCTTGCTGAACAATTAAATCAAATGCAACAAGAATCAGAACAGAGCCAAAACGAAGAAGATATGGAGGATTTGAGAAAAATACTTGAGGCCTTGGTTCTTTTAAGTATGGATCAAGAAGATTTGCTAGATAAATTTAATTTGGTTCAAATTAATGACCCAGCCTTTAGAAAGTATGGGCGTAAACAGCGTAGAATAAATGACGACACTAAAATTGTTAAGGACAGTTTATTGGCATTGGCAAAAAGACAACCAGTTTTAGCAACCTTTATTGATAAAGAATTAAACGATTTGGCATATAGCCAGGGTAAAACTATAGAATTTGTAGGCGATCGAAAAAAGAAGAATGTTACCCTTAATCAACAGTTGTCTATGACGGCTTATAACAACTTAGCTCTTTTATTAAATGAAGTATTACAGAGTATGCAGGCACAAATGCAGGCGATGAAGCCGGGTAGTGGACAGTGTAATAAACCCGGGGGGAAAGGAAAACCTAAAGCGGGGCCATCAATGAAGCCCGGTGACATGAAGGAAATGTTGAAAAACCAACTAGATCAACTAAAAAAAGGAATGCAGGATGGAGGTAAAAACCCAGGGGGTAAAAAAAACGGAGAGAAGGATGGAAAAGGAGATGGTGGTATAGGAAGTCAAGGTTTGGCTAAAATGGCAGCAGAGCAGTCGGCAATAAGAAAGAAGCTCGAAGAACTTAGGGATCAATTAAACAAAGAGGGCAAGGGTGAGGGAAATGCATTGAACCCATTGATAGAAGAATTAAAGGAACAACAGAAGAGGATAATCAATAAAAAGATAGACAAAGAAACGTTTACGCGACAACAGGATATATTAACAAGGCTTCTAGAAAGTGAAAAAGCACTAATTGAAAGGGGGTTTGAGGATAAAAGAGAATCTAAGGGAGGAAAAAACATAGAAAAGAGCAACCAAATTCTATTTAATCAGTATAACAAAGAAAAACTTAAAAAAATTGAATTATTACGTTTTGCTGAGCCCTCTTATAAAAAGTATTATAAAGAAAAAGCGAACGAATATTTTAATGAGAATTAATATTTGTGAATGCTATGAAAGATGAGTACAGTGTTATAGAATCTCTGCGGCTTTCTTCGACTTACAAATCTGTTGCAGATATAGAGCGATTAATTGATAAGGTTTGCACAAGTGTAGGGGTTAATGAAGATGCTTATGGCAATGTGTTAATAGCGGTAACCGAAGCCGTAAACAACGCAATCCAACATGGGAACAAGGAGAATGAAGAATTAAGCATAGACGTTTCTGTAAAAGATAACCAAAATAAAGTTTGTTTTTCTGTTAAGGACGAGGGTGTTGGTTTTGATTTTGAAAACCTACCAGACCCCACTTCTCCAGAAAACCTATTAAAAGAAAACGGAAGGGGAATCTTTCTCATGCGAAACCTTGCTGATAAGGTTGAATTTACCGGCCAAGGGAACGAGGTTTGTCTTTTTTTTAATAAATGATTGAGTTTTTTTTTGAGGACTTCCTTTCTTTTGATTTTCCAAGAGATAAGTTTATAAAAAAAACAACATATATAGTTGATAAAGAGGGGTTTAAGACTTCTTTTATTAATGTGGTTTTCTGTAGTGACAATTATTTGCTAGGCATAAACAAAGAACACTTACAACACGATTTTTTTACGGATATAATTACATTTAATTATAATTCAGAAAACTTGATTTCCGGTGATTTATTTATAAGTATAGATCGGGTGAAGGAAAACGCGGCCACCCAAAAAACAAATTTTTTATTAGAATTAGAAAGAGTTATTTATCACGGTGTGCTTCACCTCTGCGGTTTTAATGACAAGTCGACTATAGAAATTAAACAAATGCGACAAAAGGAGGACCTCTATTTAAACCACGATGTTTCACGTGAAACATAAATAGTTTTGTTTTTTTGGCTTAATTTTGTTTCACGTGAAACACGACCTTAAAAAATGTTAAATAAATACGATATTATTATTGTTGGCGCAGGTCATGCAGGTTGTGAGGCCGCTCACTGCGCGGCAACGATGGGAAGCAAGGTTCTTCTTTTAACGATGAACATGAACACCATTGCCCAAATGAGCTGCAACCCAGCAATGGGTGGCGTCGCTAAGGGTCAAATTTTAAGAGAAATCGATGCATTAGGCGGGGGCTCTGGAATTGTTAGCGATAAAAGTGCTATACAATTCAGAATGTTGAATAAGTCAAAGGGGCCAGCGATGTGGTCTCCCCGAACACAAAATGACCGCCAATTATTTTCTACAGAATGGAGGTTACTGTTGGAGCGAAATACTAATGTTGATTTTTGGCAGGACATGTGTTCAGGTATAATAGTAGAGAACGATGTTGTTATAGGGGTTAAAACCTCTTTAGGTATAGAGATCTTTTCAAAGACGGTCGTATTAACGAACGGGACTTTTTTAAATGGACTTATTCATTTGGGAGAGAAACAATTTGGCGGAGGCAGGGCTGCTGAGAGGGCGTCAATAGGGATTACCGAACAACTTGTGGAGCTAGGGTTTGAGTCCGGCCGAATGAAAACAGGTACCCCGCCAAGGGTAGACGGCAGAACCTTGAATTACGCATTAATGGAAGAACAAAAGGGAGACGACCCCCCATATAAATTTAGTTTCTCAGACACGAAACCATTAGAAAATCAGCGCTCTTGTTTTATCACCTATACAAACACAAACACACATGAAGCCCTAAAAAAAGGCTTTGATAGGTCCCCAATGTTTAATGGATCGATCAATAGCACGGGCCCAAGGTATTGCCCAAGTATTGAAGATAAAATAAATCGTTTTGCTGACAGGGATAGACATCAAATATTTGTTGAACCAGAGGGCTGGGATACCATAGAAATTTATGTAAATGGTTTTAGCACTTCGCTTCCCGAGGAGATACAGCTTGAGGCAATGAAAACGATACCGGGTTTTGAAAACGTAAAAATGTTTAGACCAGGTTACGCTATAGAATACGATTATTTCCCACCAACACAGCTCAAACACTCTTTAGAGACAAAGAAAATAAAAAACCTTTATTTTGCAGGACAAATAAACGGCACAACAGGGTATGAAGAAGCTGCTTGTCAAGGATTGATGGCGGGCATTAATGCAAGCTTGAATGTTCAACAGAAAAAGCCCTTTCATTTAACACGAAGCGATGCTTATATAGGGGTTCTTATCGATGATTTAATAACGAAGGGGACAGACGAGCCGTACCGAATGTTTACGAGTCGCGCTGAATATAGGATTCTACTGAGACAGGATAATGCAGACATACGGCTCACCCCTTTAGGTTTTGATCTTGGCTTAGCAAGTGAGAATAGGCTAGAAAAAGTTGAAAAGAAAGCAGAAGGAACAAAAGCGTTTAAAAAAGAATTAAAAAAAATATCGATAGCACCATCCGAAATAAACCCCTTTTTAGAAAGTATTGGAAGCGCACCTATTACTCAAAAAGTAAAAATATCATCGATCATTACAAGACCAAAAGTCTCTTTAGAGAACCTATTAGAACACTCGTTAGAGGCGAAAGAGAAGGCTAATAAAGCATCAATGGCACATGATGAGATACTCTCTCAAGTAGAGATTCAAATGAAATATGAGGGATATATTGAAAGAGAGCAGGATCAAGCAGAAAAGATGAATAGATTAGAAGGGGTTAAAATACCGACTGAACTGAATTTTAAAAAGCTAAATAGCTTAAGCACCGAGGCAAAGGAAAAACTAACGGCAATACGTCCAATAACCATTGGTCAAGCGTCGAGGGTTTCAGGAGTTTCCCCAAGTGATGTGTCTGTACTTTTGATTTATATGGGTAGATAACTTAAATAAGCCCCCCTAACGCGTTTTTAACCCCCGTAATGACAACGAGGCTGTTAAAACCAAAAAACAAGCTTAAAAACACAGGTTTGAAGCCGTTTTTTTGTGTTTTATTGAAAAACCCTTATATAATCAACAGCCATGGTTTGAGGAAATAGGGTGTTTTCATTTGGACTTCCTGGCCAATTTCCACCAACTGCAACATTTAATATAAAAAAGAAGTTTTGATGAAACTCGCTTAATTGTGATGGCGTAATATCAGCTTCGTGGTATTGAATGTCATCTCTTAAAAACTTAATTGAGTTTGAATCCCAAATAATAGAAAACACATGAAACTCTTCGGCAAACATTTCTCCAGAACTTAAAGAGTTACCGTTACCATATGATGCATAAGACCCATTATCATCCCAGTGTATGGTTCCGTAGATCGTTCTATTATTAAAGCTCCCGCCGCCGATTAGCTCCATAATATCTATTTCCCCGCAGTTTGGCCAACTTGCAGTACCAATATTATCTCCAAGCATCCATATAGCCGGCCAGTAACCTTGACCGTAAGGCACGGCTGCTCGGACATCAACTCGGCCATATTTAAACGACTTTATTCCTTGTGTTTTAATCCTTGAAGAAGTATAACTTGATCCACCGAAGGCCTCTTGCTTCGCCGTTATCTTTAGCAAACCATCTTCGACGATAGCATTTTCTTCCCTGTAGTACTCTAGTTCGTTATTACCCCAGCCCCACGAGCCATTTCCTATATCATAAACCCAGTCGCTAGAAAGAGAGGATCCATTAAACTCATCACTCCAAACAAGCGAGTATTCAGGATAGGTTTCAGGAGTTATGTATCCTGCACTAGGAATACCACCAGTGTATCCGACATCCGTAATCTCAATATTTTCAATGGTCTCAATAAAATCATAGTGCGTCGTGTGCGCCTTCGTTTTTACCGTATATATTCCGGGTGCTGAATATACATATACAGAGGCCCCGTCATTAGACTCTACATAAATAGAGTCCGTTCCTTCATAAAACACGAAACTATAAAAGTTTGCCCCAGAGGCGATAGCCTGGATTTCTAAAAGGCTTTCATTTATAGAATATGAAGTTGAAAGACCGGTAGGTAAAACAACCATTGAAACCGGCTCGTCCGGGTCGCAGGAAGCACATATAACGAGCGCAAAAATAAATAGGAAACGATACATAAACACCTGTTTTTTAATTGATTATATCTCAGGTTTTAGTTTAAGGTACCATAAAAGCCCCCCTTCGTGGTGCCCAAAAGCTAAATACATAGAAGTGTCTGTGAGTTCAATAATTTTATAGGTATTAACCCCTGTGCCAAAGCCAATAAAAGAGTCGCCGGAAACACTAATAGTCGTGTCCTCTTCTTCCGTTAGTGACCAAGATTCATTTAAGCGATTATCATAAGGAGCCGTGAAGTCGGCTAGGTTTTCAAAAGCACCAGGATATTGATCTTGTATCGTATTGTGGACATAAACATCCCCATTAGTTACCATGTCAAACCTATAAGCGTTTAAATAAAAAACATACCGGTCATCGTAAATACCACATCCCGGTTTAGCGTTTTCTGGTGCAGACCACCATTCAGGCGTATATCCTAAATCACTAACAGGGTCAGGTCCTACTCCAAAATGACCAGCAGAAGACGAGTCTATATACCAAGACCTGTAACCGGGACCGTCAACACCCCCGGTAAGCATGGTAAAAATAGGGTTGTCTAAAAGACTTGGGTCTGTTTGACTTATTGTGATGTCTTGTATACTCGTCTTGCTTCCCCCACTATTAAAAACACCTAGGCTTACTGGGTAAACGCCGGCATTAGGATAAACAGCGGAAACAATGCTTCCCTCTCCTTTTAACCCATTACCAAAATCCCACATGTTTATCATATCAGGGTTCGCGGCAGTAAATATAATGACGTTATCATTTGTGTCAGAGGGCGCATAGGTAAAAAGAGCATCAGCCTCACTCGGGGCCTCCCCAAGTTGTGGATTTTCTTTTTTACATGAACCAATACCAATTAATATCGTCGTTGTAACTAGCAAGAAAAGAGGTAATAATTTTGTTTTCATAAGAGATGTATTAATAACCATTGTTTTGAGACCAGTTTCCACCGGCTAAATCTATTTCTAATGTAGGAATAGGAAAGAGTTCGTGTTTTCCAGGTTGAAAGCCCTCTATAGAAATTTCTGCTTGTCCTGAGCGTACCAAGTCAAAAAACCGATGGCCTTCACAAGCAAGTTCTAAACGCCTTTCGTTGTAAAGGTCTTCTATAGTATTTAAAGCAACAGGTGCCATTCCAGCACGAAGTCTTATTTGGTCTACAAGACCTTGCGCCTCAGCGCTATTTCCATTTCGGAAATGTGCCTCTGCGGCCATAAGCAATACGTCGGCATATCGAATTACACGATAGTTAACAGGACTTGTAAGATCGTTGTCAGGAAGACCAATTTCTCCTTGTCTTTTGATGTATTTATTATTGTAGAACCCCGTGTGACCACCAGCGCCTATTCCATAGCTTATGCTCTCGGGATTTGGTTGTGCAGCGATAAATGCATCAATATCTAAAACGGTTGCGTCTCTTCTAGGGTCGGCAGGGTCAAAAGCATCATATAAATTCTGAGTTGGCAGATTATAACTGTTACCATCGCCATAAATAGGGCCTTCATATTGGCGAATACCCTGAAACCCGGGCCCCGCATTTCCTTCCAGGCAGACCAAACAGCCATACCCACCACCTTCTGCACCAGAGTATTCAACATCAAAAACAGTTTCACTGTTGTTTTCGTTGGCAACTGAAAACAGGTCGTTGTAATCACTAATCAAACTATATGAACCACTTGAAATCACTTCATCAAATTTATTTGCAGCCTCTACAAACTTTGATTGATAGAGGTAAGCTTTCCCTAATAACGCCATAGCAGCTCCTTTTGTTGCCTTTCCTTTAACAAGAGAAACCGCGTCTAGAACAGCGGAAGCGTCTAGAAGGTCCTGTTCAATTTGTGCGTAGATTTCACTAGAAGGCGTCCTCGGAATTGTTGTTGCCTCTTGCGCTCCAATTCTTTCATCAATAATTAAGGGAACGTCACCGAAGAATTTAACAAGCTCAAAATAATAGAAAGCCCTTAAAAACTTTGCTTCAGCAATAATCTTGTCTTTACCTGTAAATTCAATATTGTCTTTGTTTTCTAGAATGAAGTTTGCGCGCGTAATACCTGCGTAATTCCATCTAAAAACATTTCTTAACTCCGCATTGACACCTCCGTGTGTCATTAAGTCTAGTTGGTGAAGCCCCTGTGTGTCGTTTACACTCTCCCCGCCAGCAATCGTGTTGTCAGAAGCTATTTCACTGATCCAAACAGCCATAAAGCTAGATTGAAGGAGGTCATATGCTCCGACTAACGCTTTTTCATATTCTTCGGGAGTCTGAAAGTAGTTTTCAGCATCTTGAGTATAAGGCGGATTGACTGTTAAAAACTTCTCACACCCAGTAAAAACAAGGCAAATCGACAACAGTGAAGCGCTCAAAAATTGTGTGGTTCTATTTTTCATGCTTTTAAAATTTAATGTTAATACCAGCCATTATTGATTTTGCTTGAGGATAAAAACCATAATCGACCCCCGCAGAAAGCGTCCCCCCGCCAATGTCAGGATCAAATCCTTGGTATCTAGTAAGTGTAACAAGGTTGTTTCCCGATACGTATACCCTTAAAGATTCAATTTTGAGTTTCCTAAGTAGCTTTTTAGGGATGGTATACCCGACCTGTACGTTTCTTAAACGAACGAATGAGCCGTCTTCTACATAGTAATCAGAAAAAGAATTGTTTCGGGTAGCCCCGGTTGTAATTCTTGGGTGTTCATTTGTTGAACCCGGCCCCGTCCAGCGATTGATAACATAATCAAGCTGATTAGCATAAGGCTGTTGTCTTTCGAAGTTTCTAATTATTTCTTGGCCAATTGCCGAATAAATATTACTTGAGAAATCAAATCCTTTATATTTCATACTTAATGAAAAGCCCATCGTAAAGTCTGGTATAGGAGAACCGAGATATGCCTTATCATCATCGTTTCCAAAGCTTATTTCCCCATCTTGATTTTGATCTACAAAAATAAAATCTCCTGGTCTTGCGCCTTCTTGTGCAACAGGGTGGTTGTCAATTTCTTCTTGGGTTTGAAAGATTCCGGCGGTTTGTAGACCATGAAAATAACCGATAGCGTAACCTTCTTCAAATCGAGTAGCAACATCCCCCCCAACACTGAATTGAGCGCCAGGCAAGTAATCAACCCCTTCAGGGACGCCCGTTACCTTATTGGTAATAGCTGAAAAGTTGTAGCTTACATTTGTTTTAAAAGCCTTTGAAGGTTTTGTGTGATAAGCAAGCTCTAATTCGACGCCTTTATTAGATACATTCCCTGCGTTTATTATCGGTGAAGAGCCCCCAGGACCATAAGAACCAAGGATTCCTGACACGTCTGGTTGAAACAAAAGATCATTTGTGTTTTTAATAAAGTAGTTTGTGGTTACATCAAAAGAGCTCAAAAGCGTTAAGTCCAAACCAGCGTTGAATTGTCTTGTTGTTTCCCATTTTAAATCAGGGTTAGCCGCACGTCCAAGAGCTGTACCAATCGTAATTAAATCGTCAAAGACATAGACACCCTCTCCGTTTAACAGGGCACGATAGGCAAAATTTGCGATTTGGTCGTTTCCAGAAATACCATAGCTAAGACGAAGCTTCATAAAGTCAATAGCATCAATATTAAAAAAAGACTCTTCAGAAATCAGCCAAGCAGATGAGATCGTAGGAAATAAGCCGTAACGATTATTTGGGCCAAACTTACTAGAGCCATCACGACGAAGAATACCCGATATAATATACCTAGAATCATAGGCGTATTCAGCTCTTAAAAAGGCGGAGACCAATCGCTCAGTAAACTCCCAAGACCCCGTGTTGTTTAAGTACCCACCAGCAGCAGTGCTAGCAGAAATATCGGCGTATTCCCAAGAATTATTTGGTATATTGAACGCAGTTCCACTTAAAGCCGAGCCTTTTCTCTGAAAGATAGAAGCCCCGAGTGTTGCTTTCACTTTATGTATTTCATCAAACGTTCTGTCATAATTAAAGTAGCTTTCATAGGTTAAATCTGTAAAAGAAGACCGTTGCTCATAAACGCTTGCCCCACGCTCTAAAAAAACACTGTCTCCGATTTCAACAAGAGGAGACTCTAAGTCCGCGTTTAAGGCTGTGTTCGCATATTTTCCAGGCCCATACCAGGCTAAAGGACTAAAAGACTTCGCCTCGACTACGGCATAGTTGTAGTTAAAACGGTTTGTGAATGTCAAATGCTCGTTAAACTTATAAACAAGCTCCTCTTTACCTACGAATTTATCAGCAACACTATAGTTATATGAATTTTCCATTTGAGCGATAGGGTTTATTATGTCAGAAACCTCTTCCAAATAACTATAATTTCCATCTGGAGTCACTATCGGTTTGTTTGGAAAAGCATTAATCGTGTTATAAAGAACGGAACCGATGCCATTTTCAGACAATGTGGACCTGTTGTCATTAGAAAAAAGAAAAACAGAGTTTAAAGTAAGCTTATCCGACATGTCGGTGCTTAGGTTTAATCTAGCATTGTATCTTGAAAAGTTAGCTTTAGCACTACCGACAATACCCTCTTGAGAAAAGAACGTTGCCCCTAATGAATACCTCGTGTTTTTGGTTCCTCCACTAATACCTATGTTATAACTTTCAACAGGCGCTGATTGAAAAACAGAATCTTGCCAATTTGTTCCCTCGCCAATAGCTGTACTTGCAAAAGGCATAGGCTGACCGCCAAAAGCGAACATTTCATTTTTTATTACCGCATACTCTTCAGCGTTTAACAATCCGAGTCTATTAGCGGTCTCTTGAATCCCCCGATACATACTAAACTCAATTTTTGGCTTGGAGTTTATCTTTCCTTTTTTTGTTTCAACAATGATTACACCGTTTGCCGCACGAACACCATAGATTCCGGCCGTTGCATCCTTCAAAACGTTTATAGACTCAATATCTGATGGGTTTAATGCATTTAACCCATCAGAGTCGTAAACAACCCCATCTACTAAAATCAGCGGGTCATTGTCACCAAACGTGGAAAGCCCTCTAATTCTAATACTCGAAGAACCCCCTGGAGAACCAGAGTTTGTGTTAATAGCCACTCCGGAGATCTGCCCTTGAAGCGCTTGATCCATTCTTGAAAGGTTTAGTTTTTCAATATCTTCTCCCTTAACCTTTGCTGTTGCTCCAGTTAACTCTTTGTTTCTCGAACTTCCATAACCCACAACCACAACCTCGTCAAAAATTTGAGAAGAAGAAGCCATTTGTATGTCTATTTCACTCCTTCCCGCGACTAAAACATCTTGAGTGTCATAACCCATATAGGAAAAACTAAGGGTAAGCAGACTCGAAGACTGCGTTTTAATACTATAGACCCCATCAACATCTGTAACCGCGCCTTGATTTGTCCCTTTAATAACAACTTTTACCCCGGGAAACGTCTGTTTCTTTTCATCAGTAACGACTCCGGTGACAACCAGTTCTTGTGCGATTAATTCCGTAAGCGGCGAACACAAGAGGGATATAAGTAGAAATATGTTTTTCATATATAAATGTTTTTCAGTGTAAATATATTATTTTTTTATTAAAGTGTAAAAACTACACTAAGGGGGCGTTTTAGTGGGCCTGTTTCAATGCTTTATCATTTATACAACTCAGAAAAAGCCAATCAAAAATACAATTTCTTTCTTTTGCAAAAGGTTCCTCGCGGTTTGTTAAATTTGACGTTAATATGCAAAAAGTTCTATTTATTGATGTCGTTCATCTTGTTTTGAAAGAAAGGCTAGCGTCTCGAGGTTATACTTGTGTTGATGCGACAACAGACAAAAAAGAAGATATCTTGTTAGCGATGAAAGAGGCTTCTGGAATTGTCATTCGCTCAAGGTTTTCTTTAGACAAAGAAGTTTTAACACAGGCTAAAGAATTAAAGTTTATTGCACGTTCTGGTTCTGGAACAGAAAATATTGATTTGGATTATTGCGCACGAAATGGGATTCAAGTTTTTTCGTCCCCAGAAGGAAATAGAAATGCTGTCGCAGAACACGCTCTTGGTTTTTTACTTGCGTTATTAAACAATTTCAAGAAAGCACAGGGAGAAATAGAGGCGGGTTTATGGGAGAGACAGTCAAATTCAGGAAGAGAGCTTTCCTCTTGTACTGTAGGAATTATAGGTTGTGGCAATAATGGGCGAGCCTTTGCCGAAAAGCTTATTCTTCTGGGGGTGAAGGTCCTGGCATATGATAAATACATTAAGATTAATGAGCCGGGGATACTGCAGGTAGAACTTGAGGAGTTTTATAGCCAAGTAAACGTTCTTAGCTTCCATGTTCCGCAAACCGTAGAAACAATCGACATGGGAAATTATAAATTCTTTTCAAAGTTTAAAACCCCCTTGATTGTTCTAAACATAAGTAGGGGAAATGTTATTCATACTCAGGGTCTTGTTCGGGCCATGAAAGAAGGCGTTGTTGAAAAGGCGGCTTTAGATGTTTTGGAATATGAAACAAAGTCTTTCGAGCGTTTTTTTGAATCCCCCCTACCGGATGACTTTTTGTATTTAAAATCAAATCCGAATGTTGTTCTAACACCACATGTCGCGGGATGGACATCAGAAAGCTATTATAAACTCAGCAACGTATTAGCGGAGAAAATTATAAAAAGCAAAAGCCTTCAATTTTGAAGGCTTAGACGATAATCATATGTTGTTAGGTAAATGGTGAATGATAAACACCAACATGCAGAGACCCATTGTTAGAATCCACCAATGCAAAGGCTGCAACTTTTTACGTGTCATTTGTCTTCGTTTAAGAGCTTTATCTCACAACTAGCTTTTGGGTAGTTGGGTAGTTGTTGTTATCAGAAAGGTTGATAAAGTATATTCCTGAATTCAAATCTTGTACCGTGTGTGTATTCTTCATTGTAACATCTGCTTTTTGCACGATCTGTCCATTAGCATTGATAATGGTAAGGGTGTTGATTGCATCGTTGTCCCAAGAAACGGTAGCATAATCTGTCGTTGGGTTTGGGTATACGTTAACACTTGTTGATTGAAGGTCAAATACACTCGCTGTACTGATCTCGTCAAGAGTTGTGTGTGCAACAACATCACATCCGTTAGCATCAACCGCAGTCACTTCATAGAAACCACTAGGGACACCCGTAAGGTCTTCTGTTGTTTCTCCGTTACTCCAAGCATATGTGTATGGAGCCGTCCCACCTTGAACCGTAAGGTCAATAAGTCCTTCTTGATCAACACTTGGCTGTGTTGTTTGTAAACTCGCTGTTAGGGCTAAAGATTGCTCAACAGTATAGCTTTCCCAAACACTACAACCGTAAGCGTTCGTAATTTTCAATCTATAGGTTCCAGCAACAAGGTCAGCGATATCTTCTGTCATCATTCCGTTGTCCCATTCAAAGATAAAGTTCGGCGCACCTTCAAGGATTGTAATATCAATCGCACCACTCGCTGTTCCGTTACAAGCGACATCTTGAATCGTTCCCTCAAATACCGTAGGTGTAACATCTTCAATAGTAATTGTAGTGTCTTTTACACAACCCATAACATCAGTAACTGTAAGTGTATAGACGCCACCCTCTAGGTTTGAAAGGCTAAGGTCTGTTTGACCATTTGACCACTCGGTAGTGAAGGGAGCGTTTCCCCCAATGATGCTAACTTCAATTTCTCCGCTATTCGCTAAACAAGAACCTGTAGTGGAAACATTCAAAAACAACTTGTTAAAAGCCGCAGCCATTTCAACAGCTGCTTGTGCGTTTAAACGCCCCTCACCAATTAAGCCTGCGTAGTTTGGGTTTAAATCATCAATATATGTAGAAGAGTTCTTTAAGACCGCTGTAATTTCAGCGTTTGTAAGACAAGGATTAACGTCTAACATTAGGCCTATTGTTCCCGTTACAAAAGGCGCAGCATAAGAGGTTCCAGATCCGTTTAAGTACCATCCTGGTGCCGCAGAAATCGCAACATCATAACCTGGAGCACTTAAGTCTACAGTTGCATTATGTTGGTGTGTCGTTGAAGGGTTACCGATTGTTCTTTCGTGGTTGTCATTAGGACCGATACTTGTAACAGAAAATACGTTGTTAAATGCAGCAGGGTAAACAAGGTTTTCAGAACCACCACACGTAGAACCATTTCCTGCAGCTGCAACGATAAAGGTTCCGTTGTTATAAACCTCATCAATGATGTCTTGCGTGTATTGGCTAAAAGAACAACCTGAAGTCCAGCTAAGGTTAATTACTTTGTATCCCGCATAAGAAGCGGCGAGAACTTCGTTGTAACTCATTTGGTATAAAGCCAAGGTGCTGTTAAAACCGATAGCGCTTTTTCCTATACTGTTATTGGTTGATCCTGCAGCGATAATTGCTACAGCGGTACCGTGTGTTTGTGAAGATGTATTTGTAGCGTCATAATAAACAACCTTCCCTTGAAGTTCTTCGTGCTCAACAAAATAGTTTTGGTCTGAAATAGCAAGTGTAATTGCTGAATCTCCCGTAGATAAGTTCCATGCCGTTTCTGCAGATATTAAATCTAAAGCGTAGTCAGAAGAAAAGGTCGTCGTATAATCGTTAGGGGTATTTAATGACTCATACACAGGAGCGTATTCAACATTGCTTACCACGCTTACCGTGTTGCTTAATGTTGCATACATGTCTACAACATCTACAGATGAAGAAGAAAACTCATACACGTTTAATAAAGAAGCCTTCCGTGAAGCCGGAACCGCTTTTCTCACATCCGTAATGTTTAAAGAAACAATCGCTGCTGAAAGAGTAGCGTCGTTAGAAACAAATTCTCCTGCCGCGTTTTCAAATGGAACGTTAGATGAATTTGAAATCGTCAACCAGACTTTTGAATCTTGTTGTGAAAAAGTAATCAAGGAAAGAACCGTGAAAGCTAATGTTGTGAGAAGGGAAGTAAAAGTATTCATATCGTGCGTTTTAATGTTGTTGTTTGTTTGTTGACACAAATTTGCAACACTATTAGTCGCCTAGAATGAAATATCCCAAATGCTAACGCAAAATACACGAGCCTACTATACTGCCCTTACGTGTTCATCACAACGAGTATCCGTATAACTACGTACATTATT
>TARA_B110000046_G_scaffold6846_1_pt1 | contig 49055 bp, 36 predicted proteins | sample TARA_B110000046 | Tara Oceans TARA_B110000046 (sample SAMEA4397157) | marine metagenome | biome: Polar Biome; feature: [DCM] deep chlorophyll maximum layer (ENVO:01000326); material: water (ENVO:00002006), including particulate matter (ENVO:01000060) such as... | depth 40 m
GAGAAAGGTATAAAAGTTTCTAGACCTATTCTTCGTATTTCATTAATTAGTGTTGCCCTAACGATTATCGTGAATTTAATCACACTTGCTGTCGTTCATGGCTTCCAGAGCGAAATTAGAAATAAAATCGTTGGGTTTAATGCCCCTATATTTTTAATGAAAGCTGGGAATGATAACATCTATGAAGCTGACGTATTAAAAGAACAGCAAAACATTATTGAAGACATAGAAAAAATTGATGGCGTTAAAAACACGTCTCCTGTACTGTATAAACCAGCCCTTTTACGCTCAGATAAATTTGAGGATACCCTAGAACACAACGGTAAAAGCGAAATCCTTCTAAAGCAAGAAGTAAACGGCGTGGTGCTAAAAGGAATCAATGAATCCTACCCTATTGATTTTCTAAAAAGCATATTGGTTGAAGGATCTGTTCCTTCCTTCGGGAGTGACAAAAATGAAGTCTTAATTTCAAAAAAACTATGTGAACAGCTTCACTTTAAAGTCGAAGATGAAATAGCGATTTTTTTTGTGAAAAACAGGTCGCTTATGCAGCGTTTTAAAATCAAAGGAATTTTTGAAACAGGCATTGAAAAATTAGATCAGCAAATTGTTTTTTCCCCACTAAAAAAAGTGCAAGAGTTAAGTGATTTCGCAGACCTAAATAAAGGAAAAACTAATTTTGTTTCGGGATTTGAAATTCAAATTACAGACTGGAATTCCCTTGAAGAAACCGGTGAGGAATTAAAGAACCTAGTAGAATTAGTCCCTAATGAAAACGGAACGCTTTTACAAACAAAGTCCATACTTGATTCTGAAAATGACATCTTCTCATGGTTGGGTTTTTTAGACACCAATGTACTTATTATCATAACATTAATGATTCTAATTGGAATTGTTAATATAGGTTCTGTTCTGCTGGTTATGATTGTTGTCAGGAGTAACTTCATTGGAGTCATGAAAGCCTTGGGAGCCTCAAACTGGAGTATTCGAAAAATATTTTTAATGCAGACGGCATTCCTTATTTTTAAGGCAATGGTCATCGGAAATATCATCGGGCTCGGGCTCTGTTTTTTGCAGTATCATTTTCAATGGATTCAGCTCGATGCTAACATTTATTACCTCTCCCATGTCCCTATTAAATTAACGGTTTTACATGTTGTTTTTATTAATGCAATTACCTTTGTAACGTGCGTACTGAGCCTTCTTATTCCAAGCTATGTAATCTCAAGGATCTCACCTGCTACATCGATTAAATTTAATTAAGGAAAATCTTTATGATTGAAACCATATCTGTATCTAGAACAAAGCTCCCTTTTTTCTCAAAAGAAGATTTGGACTTCATTTACGATCAAGAATCCATTTCAGAATTCATAGGTCTTCCGTTCGGATTACAGAATATAAACAAACAAATTGAGCTAAAACAAAATCACTTCAATCCAAACCTTAGAGAGAACCTTGCACAAACACTAAAGGCTAATTATGCTGCTATTGAAGACAATCAAACTGTGCTTGATCAGATTGAGCTTCTTGGCAATGAAAATACATATACAGTAACAACAGGACACCAGCTTTGTCTTTATGGAGGTGCTTTATATTTCTTTATTAAGATTCTGCATACCATAAGACTTGCCGAAGCGCTAAAAAAAGCAAACCCAGAAAAAAACTTCATCCCTATTTTCTGGATGGCCTCAGAAGACCATGACAGCGAGGAAATTCAAAGCCTTAATCTTTTCGGAAAGACCCTTACATGGGATCATAAACAGAAAGGTGCTGTGGGTAAGTTTGATTTAAGGGGCCTTTCCGAAGTGAAAAAAGAGCTACTTGAGCTATTTAGAGCAGATGAGTATTCTGAGCTATCAAATTCCCTTGATACTTTAGAAGGGAAAACCTACGGAGAGGCGTTTAGAAATTGGGTTCATTATTTGTTTGGAAGTAAAGGTTTATTGGTTTTGGATGCAGATCAAAAGCCATTAAAAAAAGAAATGATTCCTGTTTTCGAAAGAGAATTACGTGATTCATTTTCAGATGGTTGTATTCAACAAACCAATGAAGCCCTCAAAACTGCGAACAGAAAATGTCAAATTCATTCAAGAGAAATTAATCTCTTCTATATGCATAAGGAGGTTCGGTCACGGATTCGTCTCGAAGGCGATGTTTACAAAGTAGATGATAATTCCTATTCTCTTGAAGAAATGGTCAAGTTACTTCATTCATTCCCCGAACGATTCTCTCCTAATGTTGCACTGCGTCCTTTATATCAGGAATCCATACTGCCAAACCTATGCTATATTGGAGGTATGGCTGAATTACGTTATTGGTCACAACTCAAAGGTATATTCCAAAACGCTGAAATCCCTTTCCCCATGTTGCAGATGCGTTCTAATATTCTTTGGATTGATCAATCCGCATTTAAAACAAGTGAAAAACTAGGTCTACTTCCAACGGATTTATTCGAATCCACATCGAACTTACAGAAAAAGGTGATAACCAAGGAAGACCCTAACCCAATTGATAAAGAAAGTATTGCAAAGGCTATAACCCTGCTCAATGAAACCTATCAAAATGCAATCAAGAATGACCCTGGGCTGCAAGCATGGCTGGGTTCTGAGCTTAAAAAGCTTGAAAATAACCAAGCCTCGATTCAAAGTAAGATTGAAAAAACAAAAAAAACAACCTTTGACGGGAAAGTAAAAAAAATAACAGGCCTTAAAGAGCGCCTTTTTCCCGATCAAAAATTGCAGGAAAGAACTCAGAATTTATTGCACTTTTGTAATGCGAAAGGAATAAAGGAACGAATAGATGATCTCCACAAGGCTATAAATCCTTTGACAAATGATTTTACGATTTTAATAGAAAAAGAAAATGATTCAAAATAACATCAGAAAAGTATTGGGAAAACACAACGTAATCCCTGTCGTATCCTTTGATCATGTCAATGATGTGGAAGCCACTATAAATTTGCTGATTAGCAAAGGGATCAACTGTATTGAAATCACCTTAAGGAATGAATTCGCTTTTGATTGTATTAAGGCTGCAAAGCTCCTAAACAAGCCGGACTTTCATGTCGGTATTGGAACGGTTGTTTCAGTGGCGCAAATTGAGCGTGCAACGGCGCTAAATGTTGACTTCATGGTCAGCCCAGGTATTAATGCAGGCTTAGCCCCTGCCTTTGAAAAAAGCGGTATCGCTTTTATTCCGGGTGTGGCTACACCGAGTGAAATCATTTTAGGAAAACAGTTGGGGTGGAATACTTTCAAATTCTTTCCAGCGAATCTTTTCGGAGGAATAAAAGCCTTAAAAACTTATTCAAATGTGTTTCCTGACATCCAGTTTTGTCCTACGGGAGGGATCAGCGAAGAAACGCACCAAGATTATTTAGAATTGCCTAATGTAATCTCTGTAGGTGGTTCATGGCTCATCTAAAGCACTTATCTCGCTTGATATAAAAGCTTAATAACAGCCTCGTCTAGTCTTGAAAAGGCACTAACCTCAGAATACCCCTGATAGAAGATGCTCTCTTTAAAATCATAGGTATCATTTATCAAGCCCAAAGATTGGACAATTTCCTCCCTTATGATATGCTTTTGACGTAGAGACGACGTCTCCTTGGTATTAATAAAAACATGAGCCTTTTGAATTTCATGTTTATATGTTTTGATATGAAAGTGACCAAAGTACAAATTGGGTAGCTGCACATCAGAAAAAGAAGAACGATTATAACCAGCAATCGAGCCAAAGTAAACAAAGGAATTTGCATCAGCAGGCCTCTGAACCAATTGAATTTTTAAAGGATAAACCAATCGATTCAACTCGATAATGACCTTGACCACCTCCCTCCTATTGGCTTTTGATGGCTTTCCGTGCAAATAGATTTTTATATTACTATTCCACCGATAAACGGGACCTTCTTTAAAAGGCCTACTTTCAGAATAACGAACAATTTTATTAAAGTAATATACCGTTTCCTTATCGACACTTGACAAATCAGGTGCAAAACGATTGCCATCATCTTCACCGATTATAGGTTTAGACAAATGGAAATAACGAATGATATGCGAATGAATAAGATCTGAAATATTAACCTTTTGCGCTTCGGGAATTCCCAAATAAAAAACCGCTGATGCAGCAAATGCAAAAGACCATTTTGTAATTCTATTCGCAAAAAACATGGTTTTCATGATTTCTTTTACTAAAAGAAGCAAGGATTGAGCCAAAATCCAAGAATTGAATATTAATCGACAAAAGATTAAAATCTATTAGATGAAAAACCAAAGTTTCTAATCCGTATATCGAATAGCGTCAAGGAGTAATTTCATATCTGTTTTCATCATGAATAGACCCCGCCAACTTTCAAACTCTCACTGAAATAGCTAGCATTTCTTAAAACAATCTTAAGACGAGCTCAAAAGAATCAAAATTAAGGTCTGTAATAGAGTACTCAAGTAAAAAATGACCTTTAATCTAGAAATCACAGAAGCCTATATTTTTATAATAGGGCTAAAATAATTCTCGGATATTGCTGCTAAACAATTTGATAGCTATGGCAAGTAAAATAATACCAAAAACTTTTTTCAGAACCGCAATTCCAACAGACCCAAAAAACCGTTCTAAGGTTGCTGTTAATTTAAGGACAAGCCAAACGACTAAAATATTCAAGAAAATGGCAATTAAAATATTAATTAACTCATATTCAGCGCGCAGTGAAATTAAAGAAGTCATTGTCCCTGCGCCAGCAATCATAGGAAAAGCTAAAGGCACAACGGATGCTACTTTGGTCGCGCTATCACTATTGTCTCTGAAAATCTCAACCCCCAGAATCATTTCCAGGGCCATGAAAAACAAAACAAAAGACCCCGCCACAGCAAACTCGTTGATGCCAACACCTATCACACCAAGTATACTCTCTCCAAGATAAAGAAAACCTACTAAAATCAGTAAAGAGGCTATAGCCGTTCTTAAAGGAAATATTTCGCCCGTTTTTTCTTTCAATGCAATAATCAAAGGAATATTTCCAACAATATCTATTACTGCAAAGAGAACCATCGACGCAACACCGATCTCTTTAAAACTAAAACCATTGAACCAAAATATTGACAGTGATAATTGCATGGTGTTTTTTTTTGTTGCAAAAATACACTTTAGAAATGATAAATAAAGGGCTTAAAAAGGGAAAACTATCGACATATAATAATCTAAATTCTATCAATAATCAAAAAATACAAGTCGACAAACATACAGGTCTATTTCAATATAAAAAACACTTACCTTTTTATTAAAAAACAATGATAATCAACTGATAATTAATCAATGACATTAAATTATAATTCGTGAATTGAGTAAAAGGTTAAAAAAAAAGATTACATTAATTGCGCTAAACTATGAAACTCAACTTCTCAATTTTAAGATTAGCAGCGATTTATATCATTATAATATCAGCTGCTCCTAAGGCATATACACAAGTATCCGTTGCTAGAGAATGGAATGAAATACTATTGGAGGCCATACGAAATGATTATGCTAGACCTACTGTGCATGCTAGGAACCTATACCACCATTCAATAATCACCTACGATGCTTGGGCTGCATTTGACAACTCAAAAGACACCTACTTTTTAGGAGATACACTTGATAACTACATTTGTGATTTTCAAGCATTAAATATTCCCATCAATATTGAAGAAGCTAGGAAAGAGGCAATTTCATATGCTTCATTTTACTTCATAAAATCAAGATATCAAAATTCTCCTGACTATAATGCTACGTATATTCTCATGTACGAATATATGCTCGCACATGGATACAATATCACTAATTCAAATTTAGATTACATCAACGGTGGCCCTGCAGAGTTAGGTAATTATTTGGCGCAAGAGATTTTAAACTATGGCTACACTGACGGCTCAAATGAGCTTTTAGGTTATGAGAATACATTCTACACTACTTCTAATCCCTCTTTGGTAATGAGTGAGCCTGGAAACCCGAACCTTATTGATCCGAATAGATGGCAAGCCCTAACTCTTGATTCTACTATTGACCAATCAGGAAATTTAGTAGACAACACACTACCCTTTTTATCTCCAGAATGGGGAAATGTTAGCCCCTTCGCGATGCCCACATCTATGAGTAATGGACTTTTTCGTGATGGAGATTGGTATCAGGTTTACTTTGATACCGTAAAGCCGGCATATTTGAATGAATCCGACAGCTCATCATGGGATTCTTTTTATAAATGGAACCATTCATTGGTTAGCATATGGCAGTCACACTTGGACCCTTCAGATGGCGTTATTTGGGATATCTCTCCGGCATCCATTGGGAATAATTCCTGGTACCCAACGGATTCTACAGAATATAGCTCTTTTTATAATTTAACTGATGGCGGCGACCCCTCCACTGGGCGCACAATCAATCCCATAACAGGATCACCTTATACACCACAGCTTGTTCCGCGCGGGGATTACGCAAGGGTTCTTGCAGAATTCTGGGCTGATGGATTGGATTCCGAAACACCACCTGGACATTGGTTTGAAATCTACCACTACGTCTCAGACCAACCCTTATTTGAACGAAAATGGCAGGGAATAGGAACAGAATTAGATGCGCTTGAATTCGATCTAAAAGTACACTTAACCCTTGGAGGAACAATGCATGACGCAGCGATTAGCTCCTGGAGCCTAAAAGGCTATTACGATTACATAAGACCCGTTTCATCCATACGGTATTTGGCAGGAAATGGCCAAAGCTCTGACCCTCTATTACCTAACTATAGCAACGTTGGCATCCCTCTTCTTCCTAACTATATTGAGCTTATCGATTCACTTGACCCATTGGCAGGGATTAATTTTGAAAACGTAAATAAAATCAAGCTTTATACCTGGAAAGGACATGAGTTTATCAATGACCCAGAAATAGATGTTTCTGGTGCAGGTTGGATCATTGGAGAAAATTGGTGGCCCTATCAACGTCCAACATTTGTCACCCCTCCGTTTTCGGGCTTTGTATCTGGGCACTCCACATTCTCTAGAGCGGCGGCTGGTATATTAGAAAACATAACGGGTTCTCCCTATTTCCCAGGAGGAATGGGCGAATTTGTAGCGGAGGAAAATGAATTCCTTCAATTTGAAGAAGGTCCAAGTGTCCCTATAACTTTACAATGGGCAACATATCGCGATGCTGCTGATCAATGTAGTTTAAGTCGGATTTGGGGAGGAATTCACCCTCCTATAGATGACATACCAGGACGAATGATTGGAAATGAAATTGGAGAGATTTGTTTTGCAAAAGCCGACTCTATTTTTTCCATCTCGAATCCTTCCATGATCGCGGCAATTATAAGTGATACAATAATTAATTCATATGATATAGGCAGTACGGTTTATCTTAATTGCTTTTTTAACACCCCAATGGACACGAGTAATCTACCTGTAGTATTATTGGCACCTTCAAATTTAAACGACATCCTAACCCTAAATCAAATATTATGGATTGATTCACTACATATGCAAGTAGAAATCACCGTTGGTAATGATATTATGGAACAGTTCAGTTCAATTATCCGAATCGTGAATTTAATAAATGGAGAGGGGGTTAACCTAGGAAATACAATATTAGAAAACCATTTAATCATTGATACTAAACTACCTGAGATCCTAACTTTTTCCATTAGCGATTCCTTAGTCAATGACTCCCATGTAAGTACAGGTTGTGAAGTAACAATACTTCTTAGTGAACCCTGCAACACAAATACAATACCGACTTTTAATTTCTCAGGAACGGACTACCTTAACGCAAGCTTAACATCCATTTCGGCGGGGTCCAACTGGTTCTCGGAAACAAACTATTTAGCACAGATTAGCCTAAGTGATTTCGAAGAAGAGGCGGATTCAATTGATGTTTCTATTCAGAACCTAACGGACATTCATGGCAACCCATTATATAATCCTTTACAAACTAATGTAATTGAGATAGATACCAAAAATCCATTTATATCAAATCTCAGTATCTCTGATACAATAGTGAACATAACAGACCTCTTAACCAACCCTCAAATCAATACGACTATCGAGTTTAATGAAAACATGAATACTGATTTTCTACCAGAACTTAAATTCTATCAGGGTCTTAATTTACACCCAAGTATTGTTATGAATTCATTTGAGAGTATGTGGATCGATTCGAACACTTTGAATGCTGAGATTTGGATTTTAAATGACAATAACAATCTGATTGACCTAGATTTAATCTGTGTGTTGGCAGAGGACCATAACGGAAATAAAATCACAGATTCAATAGCTTCATCCGTATTATATAGCGACCTAAAGAGGCCAACCGTTAGTATATCGGGGCCGTCAGAAGCAATAATTTATGATGGCTCCGTTGGAGGCGCTAACTACTTTGTAGATGTTCTTTTCGATGAACCTATGGATGTTAATATCAAACCGCTAGTCGTCCATAATGCTAGTGAAAACTTAAACAACTCCTTACAATACAATTTAGGAGCTAGTTATTTTGTCGACTCCATGAATTTTAAAGCTTTTTTTCAGGTCAACGATGAAAATATAGAAGTCGATTCTATTGATCTTAATATATCCTATGGTCTTGATTTTGCACAAAATTTTCAGGAAGAATTTACTGACACCGTCTTTGTCTCATTAGACACAAAAAACCCTTCTATAATCAACTTAAGCAGCAATACCTCAGCTCTTAATGAAACAGAGGATTTTCTTCATATCATCATAGAATTTGATGAAGAAATGGATACGACTCAATATATCCCATTCAATTTCACACCTCAGATAATGCCCCCTGTTGTCCTTGAGCAAAATGTTTATAGTTGGCAAAGCACCCAGGAGCTCAATGTTACTTATCAACTGGTCTCTTCTGATCTCAATTCACAGAACCACAATCTGTCAATCGAAGAAGGATTTGATCAAGCGGGGAATTTATTAATTCCTCATGAGCAATTAGATTTCATCCTGATTGATGGTGTGGTTCAAATAAATCAACTTCAACATACAGAAATTGAATTGTTTCCAAATCTTATAAATACGGGAGGAATAATTAGGCTTCGAAATATTCCTTTGTCTGCGAATTCATTAACAGCATCAGTATTTAATCCCGAAGGTAAGGTTTGTGAGCCTATTGTTTTCGAGAGGATCGGTAAGCAGATGGTTTCCCCTCCGCTTTACTTGGAATCTGGATTGTACTTTATCAAAGTAAATCATTCATCCTTTAGATTGGTTGTCATATGAAAAAACTAGCTTGCATTATAGGAGTCCTAGGCATGTGTCTTTCACTTCAAGGTCAAAATTTATTTGAGATTGCTCTTTCTCAAGGAATCTTAGCAAATCAAAACTTCACTTTATCCAATGCTAATGGAATGTCTTTTTATGATTTTGATGAAGACGGTTGGGACGACTTAACCTACCCTATGCATAACGATTCAATTATTTTTTATAAGAACTTTAATGGAAATCTCATCGAGATTGGATCTATGCTATATAGCGAGGGAACCATAAGGCAAATTCTATGGGTAGATTATGATAATGACGGATATTTAGACCTTTGCATATCCTATGACAATTACAGTGTGAGACTGTATAAAAATAACGGAGATTACACATTTGAAGATGTAAGTGTATCCTCAGGTATTTACCCATCCGTTCAGAACCCCTTTGGCTTTAGCTTTGCAGATCCCGATCAAGACAATGACCTAGATCTTTATCTGGCCAGCTATGACACACCTGGGAACCCTTATACCAATATCTATTATGAAAACCAAGGGGATGGAACTTTCATTGATAAATCCTCCGAAATGGGTATTGACAACGGTACTTATGCCTCCTTTATCGGGGTTTGGTTTGACTACAATAACGATGACTTAATTGACTTACACGTCATTAACGATAGAGAGTTTGGAGACGATGCGTTGTATGAAAACCAAGGGAGTTCATTTATAAATGTAGCAACTACTGTAGGGGTTTCAAACGCTGGTAAAAACCCGATGACCTCCTCTATTTCGGATTTCAACAATGATGGGTTTCAAGATATTTTCGTGACCGATTTCGGTATGGATAGCGTAAACTCCGGAGATGGACCTTTTCATTATAAGTTGTTTCAAAATCAAGATGGCGTTTCTTTCAACAACGTCGCCGAATCATTCGACATGCACTTAAATGACTTTGGATGGGGCGCTCTTTGGGTTGACTACAACAATGACATGTATGAGGACCTATATATTGCAACAGGTAATACAATTAACAATCAGGGACTTCCAACCGCTCCGATTTTTTACAGGAATGATGCTGGCATAGGCTTTTCCAAAATCAATGACTCCATTGTCGGTGAAATGAATACGGTTTCTTTTTGCCCTGTAAAAGGCGATATAAACAACGATGGATTTTATGAAATTGCCGTTTTAAACCAAGATGTCCCCCCTCACCTACTTCTTAATGAAGGAAATTCAAATAACTATTTAAAAATAACACCTGTAGGTTTGGTCTCTAACCGCATGGCTATTGGCTCTGAAATCAGATTATATGCTGGGGGAATACAGCAACTACAAACTGTTTTTTGCGGCGAACAACTCTGTGCGCAAAATTCTCAGCATAAAATCTTTGGCATTGGCCAAAACCTGATTGTTGATTCAATTTGGGTTTCCTTTCCTAGCGGATTGATTGCCAAGAGATATGATGTGCCCGCGAATCAATCGATAACGATTTACGAAGAGACTTTTTCGACTGTTAATTTTAATTTAATCGAAAATTTAGATTCGGTTTTATTATGCCTAAATGACACAATAGAAATTACGCTATCAGGTTATGACAATTATGGATGGAACACTGGGGCCTTAGACTCAACATTATATATTACAGCCCCCGGCACGTACTTTTTTGAAGCATATAATAGTTCAGAAGACACCCTTTTTAGATCTCACGAGTTGATCGTTTCTTTAGAAGAAATGCCATTATATCAAGTATTAACGACTGATATTAGCTGTAATGATGAATTCTCAGGGGGCTCCGAACTACAATTTGCTAATCCCACAGCAATAGACACGGTGTTTTGGTCTAGTGGAGACAGTGGCTTTTTTATAGATAGTGTTTTGGAAGGGAATTACACCTTCACCTTTCAAACGAATAATCAATGTTATTATAACGACTCTGTTTATATTGGAGAAATGGGAACCATGAATATACAATACCAGACAACTCCTTATACTGGTACTTCCTATGGAAGTGTCTCAATTTCTATCTTTGGAGGCTCTCCTCCTTTCGTTTATGTAATAGATGGAGATACATTAGATTCAAACATAGACAGCTTGCTTGCTGGAACCTACACGCTAGTCGTATACGATTCATTCGATTGCATGCAGGAAGAAACAATTACCATACAGAATGAATCTACAGTCGGCATTAATAGATTCGATCAAGAAGCCTCTATTTACCTTTCAGAAGAAATCATCCATATTTGTGCTGAATCATTGTTAGAACAGAACCTTGAAGTGTATAGCTTAAGTGGCTCTAGAATAGGTTTAAGAAACCCACGTATGGGAATGGATAATTGCATGGAATTTGATTTTCATCATCCATCGGGCGTTTACATAGCCATCTTGAGAACTTCCAACTCGGTCACTAGGTCCATGCTCTACAAGCCGTAATGACTTAAACAGTTTTCTGTTTATACATAACAAACAAATAGACATGCCTTTCTAGCGCTCTAAGAGACTATCAGTTTGAGCATACATTCACCAAATTCAGTGCTGACACGAACCCTATAAACTCCTGAAGCAGCATTAGATAGTTTGATCATTTGAGAATTTGCATTGATTGAATCTTCTAAAATAATTTTCCCATCTATAGTATAGACCGTAATTCTTCCACTTTCAGGGAGCCCTGCGATCGTAAAGCTTCCTTTGTTCGGGTTCGGATAAAGGACTAATGACTGAAGGTCATTTGGTAATATACCCACACAATTGTCAACAAGAACTGTTACAAAGTTACTTGCGGAGCATTCATTATTATCTGTATATGTATAGGTAAGGGTATGCGTACCGACTCCGGCATTCCCAGGTGTAAAACTATTACCATTCATTCCTGGACCTGTATAATTACCCCCTGCTGGGCTGCCATTTAAACTAAAACTCCCATCTGTACTACATACACTTGTCAAGGGAGTTGTAAGCGTTACTGTAGGTAAATCGTTTACCACTATAGTTTGAGTGAAAGAATCCCCCCCAAAACTATTCGCTACAGTCAATTGAACAGTGTAACTTCCAGCACTTGAATACTCATGCGTTGGATTTACGGCCGTGCTAAGATTTCCATCTCCAAAATTCCATTCCTGAGTCGAAGCACCCAATGAAATATTGGTAAACTGCACTAAATCCCCGATACAAATATTACTTTCTGAGGAGAAATTTGCAGTTGGAGGATTTGACGTCTGGTCTCCAGTAATATTTATATTATCAATAAACAGATTGTTACCCGCAATACCATTATTCACAGATTCAAATTTAATGATGACGCCACTCATCCCTGAATAGGCATTGAGGTCAATAGTAAAGCAGTCCGCCCCAACCGTTCCCATGCACCAATCACCCACTGCAGGAACAAATTCAACAGTAGAAGTAAATGCTGTTGCAAAAGACCCCGTGCCATCCTCAGCATAACTACCGAGGTATGAGAAACTCGATCCACAATCTGTTGAAATCAACACTGCCAAGGAATCTCTAGATTCTTGATCGTAACGTCTGAAAGCATGTTCAAAGGTCATTTCAATATTTGTGTAAGGACCAAAATCGAATGGAGCCGTTTGGAAACCATCTCTTTGTCCTCCATTAGAATAATTAAAGAAATCGATCTTAGCTGCCTTATCCCCGGGTGCCGTGCCATCCACAGGCACAATTCCCCAAGTAAAGTCATTATCAGCATTGGTCAAGTACCAGCTGTTACTTGTAAAGCTATTACTTTCAAAATCCTCAGTAAAAGGAAGCCCCTGATAGCTGTCGTAAACAAAAAATAATGATGTCATGGTATTGTTGGTTACATTCTCATCTGGATTTCCGTCTGGATTTTGAACCGTCACCGTCAAGGTGCTTGAACCACCACTAACCGTTACAACAGGAAGAATAACAATTACCGAAGCTCCAGAAGCTATTGAGCCATTATAATTCGTGTTCTGAGTACCTGTACCATAATCATAAATAATATCGAGGGAACTTACTGCTTGAGAACCATAATTAAACACTTCAATTTGAGCTTCAATGGCAGGATTACATATCGTTCCAAAAGGATAAAGTATGTCACTTACACCAACATCATAACCAAGGTTTGAAACTACACAAAATGGATTTACCTCCTCTGCTCCAAAGTCCGAATTTGCTGCAAGTATAGAGGCGACAACCGTCCCGTTAGACTGTGTGATACTATATGTCCCATCAACAGCACATGAAGCATACTGGCTCCCATACATTCCGTCATTATATGTGTCCGTTATTGTAAACTCATAACAACCCGCTGCCAGACAAACCTCACTCTGATACGTTTCACCTCCCGTAATATCGGCGTATGGGCCTCCTGCTAAAAGAAGATCTCCAGAATTTGGGTCCGTTACCGCCCATTGGGTTTCAGAACCCCAACAGTCTGTACTTATCTCAACTGTAACAATCTGACCCGTAGGGATAATATTAAAGGATGTGGTTTCGCTGTCATTGGAATTATTTTGATCACCCGATCCATTTGGAGTATTGCATGTAACCGTAAGTGTATGGGCACCTGTCCCAAATGTTTGCGAAGGTAAAGTGATTGTCTCCACGCCTCCTTGTGCAAGTGTACCTGTCCAATTAATAGTTTGAGTTCCACCTCCGTCATATTGATATGAAATCGCTACAGAAGTCAAAGTTTGGCTTCCATAATTTCTCAGTTCGAACTCTGGATTAACCGTAGCTGTGCACAATTGTCCTTCAGGTTTAAAAATGGCAGTTATACCTGCGTCCAAACTATAGGTATATGCATTCAAGCAAATCAATGCTTCTTCTGCATTTATTCTTCCCGAACCAAGCTGATTGATGTAGTTTCCATTTGCAGCATCAATATTGTCAGCGGAAGACAAAAGACAATCAATAATATCTTGAGGTGTGGCAGAAGGTGCATGAGAAATCATAAGACCTACAAGCCCTGCTACCATTGGAGATGCCATTGAAGTACCTTGTGAAAACTGGTAAGAAGTACCTTCATTTGTACTTAAGATTTGAGAACCTGGAGCAGATATATCAATCCATGATCCATATTGAGAAAAACTTGATTTTGCATCTCCACTTGTCGTGGAAGCAACACTGACTACATTTTCATAGGCCGCTGGATAAAACTGTTCGTTTGTACCATCGTTTCCTGCTGCCGCAATTAAAATAACTCCATTGTCCCAAGCATAATTACAAACATTTTGACCATAACTGGAAATGCCTCCGCCTCCCCAAGACATATTGATCGCATCGGCGCCATTGTCCGTTGCCCAAATAACGCCATCATAACCACCAGTAAGTGCACCTGTAGTACAGTTACCAATTTTCACTGGCATCACACTTATATTGTAACCAATTGAGGCCACACCAAGGTTGTTATTGGATTCTGCGCCAACCGTTCCTGAAACGTGAGAACCGTGAAAACCATCATTACCACCACAAGGGGAAGGATCGTTGTCATTGTCTACAACGTCTCTACCCGGAACCACTTTATTGACGAGATCCGGATGATTGATTTGAATTGCATTGTCGGTTACCGCAACAATAATATTGGCATCCCCGGTAGAAATATCCCATGCTTGAGGTGCATTGATTTGATACAAGCACCACATACCATTATTAAAAGAATTGGTGAAATAGGGGTCATTGGGTGTTAAAAAAGTTCTATGGAGTTCCTTCTTCTCCACATAGACGACATTAATTGTTTGCTTTACGCGAGAAAGAAGATCATCGATTTTATCTATTTCAGAAAATCGTATTTCATAAGTTCGTAGCAGCTTTACATCTTTGATATTCGGATGAAGCTGAACCACCTCGAAGATTCCAAACTCGTCAAAAATAGGATCTAGAAATGGATGGTCTTTTTCTTCAAGAACCCCCTGGGACGCTTTGAAAAGTTTCGCCGAGGATGGTAATTCAAAAATAACCTTACCATCTTGGTAATCTGAATATGTTGTTTGAGAAATAGAAAACAAACTCACACCAAAAAGTATGAAACTAAGACAAATGATTTTCATGTAGTATAAAATTTAGAAGTTAAAAATCCTGAAAAACTTTGAGTTTTGCAAAAAATCAAAGACCTAAATCTCAAAAAAACACACAAATAATGTGTTATTGTCAATACAAAAAAAAATAACTCAAACTTAATAACAAGGCCTAAACATCAAAACTATAATTGAGGATTTGATGCATGCTGAGAATTTATATAAGCTGAAATAGAAAAGTGTGATTAACGCGGATTCAAAAACTCTAATTAAATTGATGATACAAAGAATCGAAGGTAAATGAGCTTCTATTTGGTATCCGTTCTGGATCTGAAAATATGCGCTTTGAACCAAAGCAATAGGTTGATACCTCATCATTCAAATGTGGCCAGGACAACACTCCTAAAACAACTTCGTCGTTCATTAAATAATGGTCAAATAGCTCTGTGCAATACAAAGGCTTTCCCAAACGATTCTGCACTGCCGCTCTACTCATGGTCGAAATCAATGTTTGAAACTCTTCTTCAATAAATAAAAACTCAAGAACCTTTGTAAATGACGATTCAATACATATACTGATTACAACATCATCAAGAATTTCAATCGTTACCCCCATTGATTCTGCGGCATGACATTCCCATTTATCAAGAGGTCCTTTTACATCTTGCTTCTCTGGATTATACAATAAGAATTTGGAATCTTTATCACGTAACTCCTCTAACAAAGCAGAGACATTAGCGTTGTTTATACTTTGGTTTAAAATCGATAAAATAGTATTGGACATATCTGTTTGGTTTTCAAAAACTCAAAAGTTTGCAAACTTATAAGTCAAAAAAATAAATCGTAACAAGCAAAAAGATTAAGACCCTAATTTTGTAAAATCTCTGATAAAACAAAAATCCCAGCAACACAATGTGTTACTGGGTTTTAACTGTGGTCCCACCAGGACTCGAACCTGGGACCACCTGATTATGAGTCAGGTGCTCTAACCAACTGAGCTATAGGACCCGATGGATAATCCATCATTGTGGGTGCAAAAGTAATAAAATATAAATTTTCTAATACTGTTTTGTACAACTCTTTTCTTTCTTATCTTTAATAAATGAAAAAACTACTCTTTATCCTCGGTTTTAGCGCACTTCAAATAAGTACTCCAACCCCTATAAATGCCCAGTCTGTAATCGTTTGGGAAGATACTATTTCCGTTGCAGAGGGCAGTATATATGGATATACACGGCCAAGAATCACTTTAAATCGAAACAATGAACCCGTGGTTGTATTCGGTAAAATCGGAACAGGGATACTTCATGCGTCTAAATTCAATGGGAATAATTTTGATACGCCTATTCAAGTTACTCCTGATAACTTTCAAAGTTATTTATCAACCTGGACAGGTCCTGAAATAGATTCAAACGGAGATACGATACTCATCGTATTCAAGCAAGCCCCAATTGAACAGGGGCATGTTTATAGTGTAAGGTCCACTGACGGAGGACTCACCTTCTCTGATACCCTAAGAACAGATTCACATGGTGAAGGAGTAGCGTGGCTGCCCAATCTAGCTGTTAATAACAATGGTAACCCTAGCGTCATATATATGGCCCATGATGGCGTTTGGTCGAATCCAAGGTATGTAGTAACACATTCTACGGATGCTGGCGTAAGTTTTTCAACAGAGCAAGAAATTGCAAACACAGTTCCCGACGAAGCATGTGACTGCTGCCCTGCGGCCTATGCATCCAAAGGGAATGACCATGCACTCTTATATAGAAACAATGAATCTAATGTTAGAGATCTTTATGCTGTCACCTCTAACGATGGCGGAGTTAGTTTTCCGAACTATGAAAATATAGACCAGCTATTTTGGTCTATTACATCCTGTCCATCAACTGGCCCCGATGCCTTTATTGATCAATCTAATTTGTTTAGCGTTTCAGCCAGTAGAGCGAGCGGCAAGTACCGTTGCTATGTGAATAAAAAAGACCTTTTGAGTGGCACCAATTCCAACGAAGCCTTTATGTTACCCGAACCCGAAAACGTAAATGGAATCGCTAACTACCCTCGAATTCATGGAACCTATGATTCGTTATTCGTAGTTTGGCAAGCGTCTGATAATAGCAATTACGAAATCTACTGTGCCTTTGGAACAGCTAATGATTTCACCCTATTCGAGCAGACGAAATGCCAGGTAAACATCAATACGACAGGCACCCAATTGAATCCAGACCTGTATTACAGAGATGGTTTCGTTCACGTAGTTTATCGAGATGGAGACTCTGGAAATGTCATGTATCGACGGGGGAAACTAAGTAATGTTGGACTTTCTGAATACGATAAAGACAATATTAAAGTATTTCCTAACCCATGCAACGACCGCCTTAATACGACTGGTTTAAACGGCGTTTTTAAATATACTATTTATTCAATTAGTGGGTCTCTTGTGATTGAAAATCAATTAGATACAAGTAGCGAAAGTATCGATGTTGGAAATCTAAATAATGGCCTTTACATTCTCGAAATCAAGGGGATGAGCATCCCATTTGAAAAGCGAAATAAGTAATTACCTCTTTTGTAAAATTCTACCTTGAAGCAGAAACCAAAACAATACTCCAAATAGAATTGAAGCGAATAATAAATGGGCTGTGCGTACCAAATCTGGCATATTAAAATGAGCCAATAAAACGCCCGATAGTAGCTCAAGAGCTAGAACTATAAATGCAACCCGAATCCCCGTGAAGGATTTTTGTTTTTCATTGATCCAAAAAACGACAAGTAACATTACAAGTACAAGCCAAGAAAAACTTCGGTGAATATAAAAAGGCAAGCCTACCCCTTCTGTCCACGCATCTTGACCTACATCATTTTTAATAAGCACATCAATGGACTCCCGTACTTGAGTTCCCAAGAACATTTGGTAGAAAGTAATCGCAAAAATACCCCAAAGCATAAGAAGCATTGGTTTAGATAGCTCATACCGTTGAAAGAGTCTATTGTCGCCAGCAGCAAGTATGATGACATAAATTTGAATAGCAATAATGAGCAATGCTAAAAACAGATGCACGGTAATGGTCCACGGAACAAGATTTGTAGCAACGACAATCGAGCCAAACCAAGCCTGAAACCCCATAAGAATCAAGTTGAATCCACAAATCCAAAGCAACTTCGATTTTCGATAGGAAAAAAGAAGCCAGAAAAAGACGAATAACATCGCATTACCGGCTAAAAAGCCAAAAAGACGGTTAACATACTCGATCCAAGTTTTTTGTGCATTAAATGGCTCCTCTTCATAAACTGAAGGATCTGTGCGCAAAAGCGACGCAGTCTCACCCATTCCAATTACAGAAAGCACCTTCGTGAATTTGACAACTTTTTTACTTCGCTTCTCTAAATAAGCCTGTCTGTAATCTCCAGGAAGGTCATCGGCAGATGTAGGAGGAATCCACTCTCCAAAGCATTTGGGCCAATCTGGGCACCCCATCCCACTCCCCGTAATTCGCACAAAACTACCTGCTATTACAACAAGATAGATCAGCACCAAAACGAGCCAGTTAAAACGAATAAAACTCCTTGAAAATACCATGCTTCAAAATTACCTAAACCTTTTATGTTTAAACCAACTGTGTTAAGTTTTGTTTATCGAAGAGAAACATTCTCAAAATACGATAGGAAGCATTATCTTTGTTTTTTGTAATCTCATGAACTATTCGCCACTTACAGCTATATCTCCAATTGACGGAAGGTATCAATCCAAAACCAAAGCCCTACAAGCTTATTATTCTGAATATGGCCTAATCCGCTACCGCGTCCTTGTTGAAGTAGAGTACTTTATTGCCCTTACGGCTATTCCGTTGCCCTTTTTAAAAGACTTTCCTGTAAATCTATCAGAAACACTTAGAGATTTGTATCGTAATTTTTCAGAGGAAGACGCCCTGTGGATTAAGCAAACAGAAAAGACAACCAACCATGATGTGAAAGCCGTAGAATATTTCCTAAAGGAAAAAATGACGGAAATTGGGCTTGAACGTTATTTAGAGTTTATACACTTTGGGTTAACATCTCAGGATATCAACAATACAGCGGTTCCCTTATCTTTAAAGGAAGGGATTCAAGAGATTTACTTACCGATGCTCAATGAATTGACTCAAAAATTAAAAGAGCTCGAAAACGAATGGAAGGACATTCCGATGTTGGCAAGAACACATGGACAAGCGGCATCTCCTACGCGCTTAGGGAAGGAACTAAAAGTCTTTCGTGAGCGACTAGAGATTCAAAGAGGAACCTTAATTGCAGTTCCTTTTTCAGCAAAATTTGGTGGCGCAACAGGTAATTTCAATGCCCATCATGTTGCCTACCCTGAAATCGACTGGATTGGCTTCTCTAATCATTTTGTCAATGACGTACTTGGTCTACATAGAAGCCAAACGACAACACAAATTGAACACTATGACCATACTGCAGGTCTTTTTGATGCCTTAAAAAGAATCAATACCATTTTGATTGATTTAGACAGGGACATCTGGACGTATGTTTCAATGGACTATTTCAAACAAAAATTAAAGGCCGGAGAGATTGGATCTTCTGCAATGCCACATAAAGTTAATCCGATTGATTTTGAAAACTCCGAAGGAAATCTTGGCATAGCCAATGCCTTATACGAGCACTTATCGGGAAAACTACCATTATCACGACTACAACGAGACTTAACGGACTCAACAGTTTTAAGAACCATAGGTGTTCCATTAGCCCATTCAATCATTGCTTTTCAATCAACATTAAAAGGATTGGTTAAACTCGTTTTGAACGAGAAAGCGATTTCAAAGGAATTAGAAAACAATTGGGCGGTAGTCGCAGAAGCTATACAGACCGTTTTGCGCAGAGAAGGTTTCGAGAAACCATACGAAGCACTAAAAGGACTTACAAGAACACATGATAAAGTAACGAAAGAATCTGTGCACGAATTCATTGACTCGCTCGACATCTCTGCAGAATTAAAAGAAGAACTTAAATTGATTGAACCTACTTCGTATCTTGGTATACAATTGGTAGGTAGATAAAAATTATGTATAAAGTAATACTTTTATTAATATTTATTAAAGTTCTTTCTTTCAGTTCTTTAACCCAAAACACTTGGGCCGAAAATAAATTTGAGTTAGAATGGGGTGCGTTAACACGTTCACCAGGATCGCTGCTAGACATCCTGCCCAAACAAGGGCAAGAGTTCTATACTTTACGATGGTCTGGAGGAAGAGCCTTTGGTACTTATCGGATAACAAACCATGAAAAACTCGCTCTTGTTAATCAACAAAGAGTCAAACAGGTAGCCGCATCTGGAATTGCCAATTTCGAAACAGCCCTTTATATCGGAGAACAGCTTTATGTTTTTTTATCAGACAAGACGAATGGCCAGCTTGTTTTATACGTTCAACCGTTTAGCGCCGGGCTTCTTCCAGAAGGCCCCTCTCAATTGCTTGCCTCTTACAATAATCCAAAACTAAATGCAAAGCCCAATTTCGGGATCATTTCATCAAGTAACAATAAATTCATAGGTGTCGTATGGGCAATTGCCGGTAGAAAAGCACTCAGTGATTCCTATGGCTATGTCATTCTTGACAAGAAGCTAAACAAACTTCTTGAAGGGGAATACAACATCCCCCTAAATGGCAATATGACCAGTATCAATGAGCATCATGTTTCAAATTCCGGAAATTACTTTTTAAGCTTAACCGAGCATAAACGTCCTATTGACCGAATTTTCACCAAGGCCTATGACAACTTTAAGGCGCTTCATGTTTACCAAATCAAAAACAATGAGCTTCTTGAATTCTCATTGGACCTAGAAGACAAGCGAATCGATGATATAAAAATGTCTTCCAACGATGAAGGGATATTCACACTTTCGGGGATCTATGGAAACAATGAGCTAAAAAACAACAACAGGCGACAACACTTGGTGGACGGGATTTTTATGATTCGACTCGACACAAAGGAAGACGCTTTAATTTTCAAGGGATTCATACCCTTCAAAAAAGAATTCATTAAAATGAATTTCCAGGATAGAAGTGTCATGCGGTCCAAAAGAAAAAAGAAGAGGAATCAAGAACTCTATAATTTCAAAATACGTGATATCTATACGCTTTCTGACGGCTCATTAGTGGGTTCAATTGAGCAATACTACATTTACGAAAGAACAAGCTACGACAGTCGAACAGGCTTATCATCAACAATCTATTACTATTATTATGATGACATCATCGCCTTTAAGATTGGCAATGACGGTGCTTTTGATTGGCAGAGAAAAATTGAAAAATCCCAGGTGTCAACAAATGACGGCGGCCCCTTTTCATCTTATAGTTCCTTTACTGATGGAGCGTCGATTTACTTCATATTCAATGACAATATGAAGAACTATAATGAAGAGGGAGACTTCATCAAGTCAGGCGGAGGTTGTTATTCATTCAACTTATCAAGAAGAAAAAATGTAGCTGCAATAACCGCGATACAACTTGATTCTGGTTTATTATCTCGACACACCTTGTTTGCCCGAAAAGAATTAAAATCAATCGTTGTTCCCAAAATGTTTAAGCTAGATCCAAACAACAATAAACTACTTCTATATGCCTTACTAGGAGGAAAAGAGAGGTTTGGTATTTTAAAATTCTAAATATAATGCTATGAAACTCGTATACGGATTCTTATTACTTCTTTTAACATCATGCGGAGCAAAGGAAACAAAGCAAACTGAAAATTCAAAAATTGCCGCCGATGCCAAAAATCATTCTTACGCAAATATTGATGCGATCCATACAAAACATTTACACCTAGAATTAGAGGTTGACTTCAAACTCGAAAAGCTGCGAGGTGTCGCTCGCCACATAATGGAAAACCATGGCACAAACAAGGCTATATTTGATATTAATGGGCTGATAATAAGAAGGGTAACAACGGGTATTGAAAGTGATGAAGTAGAAGTAAAATTCATCCTTGGGGACACAAAAGACCCCATTCTTGGCCAAGCACTGATCGTTTCAATTACAGAAAAAACGAAACAGGTTAATATCTATTATGAGACAACATCCGATTCAGAAGCACTGGATTGGTTAGACTCCGCTTTGACAAGTTCAAAGAACAAACCCTTTTTATATACACAAGGACAAGCCATTCTTACACGAACATGGATTCCGATCCAAGATGCCCCATCAAACCGAATCACATATAGCGCTGATCTAAAAGTACCATCGGATCTAATGGCCGTTATGAGTGCGTCTAACCCCATCGAGAAAAACTCAGAGGGCTCATACCACTTTGAAATGAAGCAACCAATTCCTTGCTATCTCATAGCACTTGCTGTTGGTGATTTAGTATATGGAGACCTCGGGAATCATACTGGTGTTTATTGTGAGCCTGAACTCTTAAAGGCGAGCATGTATGAATTTGAAGATTTACCTGACATGATGGAAGCCGCAGAGAAACTATATGGCAAGTATGCCTGGGAACAATACGACCTACTGATCCTACCCTATTCCTTTCCCTTTGGAGGAATGGAGAATCCTAGGTTAACATTCGCTAATCCAACATTACTAGCAGGCGACAGAAGCTTGGTTTCAGTAATCGCTCATGAGCTTGCACATTCATGGTCTGGAAACTTAGTAACCAATGAAACATGGAATGATTTCTGGCTCAATGAAGGGTTTACTGTTTATTTCGAAAACAGAATCATGGAAGAAATCATCGGTAAAAGAGGCGCAGACAACCTCGCACTTGTTGAGTTTTTTGAGCTTGAAGAAGAAATGGAACGCATAAACAGTAGTGAACATCCAGAAGACGGTCACTTATTCCTAAACCTAAAAGGAAGAAATCCTGATGATGGAATGACAGATGTCGCCTATGTTAAAGGAGCATTCTTTCTTAAAACACTCGAAGCAACAGTGGGTAGAAAAAAAATGGACATGTTTCTAGCAAGCTATTTTGACCACTTTAAATTCACCTCTGTAAGCACGGATGACTTTGTTAATTATTTGAATCAAGAATTACTTAAAAAATACGCTATCGATTTTAATTATCAAGAGTGGATTTACCATGCGGGGATTCCCGATAATTGCCTGAAAATTGAATCACAAAGCTTTGAGAATGTAAAGTCTATGGCAAAAAGCTTCGCGCAGGGCAATGACATCTTTTCTAAGGCTGTTACGCCTAATAACATGAGCAATAGGGCGGTAATGAAAGATGAGGCTGGATATGGAGCCCCATTGAGCAGAGAACAATACTCTGTCCAAGAATGGTTGACCTTTATCAGGCACCTCCCTGAAGACCTCGATAGCAATAAAATGAATCTTCTCGATAAAAAACTGCATTTTACCACATGGACGAATGCAGAAATTCAATTTGAATGGTTCATGAAAGCTATTTCATCTAATTACACAGCCGTCAATCCTTCTTTAAGAGCATTCTTAGGAAAAGTAGGTAGGAGGAAATTTATATTACCGCTATACAGTGCACTCTACAACCATGATGATTCACGTCAAAATGCACTAGATTGGTTCGATGAGTTTAAAGAAAATTACCATGCCGTTTCAAGCAATTCAATTGCTTCAGCATTAGAGTTATAGATAATTAGTTTGCAACCTCGCTCATGAATCTAATACGCATCAAACGAAGTTCTTCTTCGGTATACAACCCATCAAACTCTCTATAAGCCGCGATGATATCATCAGTTTCTGCGACATTGAAGTAATCAAAAACCTCATCCTGACTATCCTGGTCTAAAACATCGTTTAAGTAATAGTTAATGTTCACACGGGTCCCCGAGGAAACGACTGTTTCTATTTCTAAAAGTAAATCTTCAAAGGATTTCCCTTGAGATTTCGCAATGTCTTCCAACGCTAGTTTTCGATCAATATTTTGAATAAGCTGGACTTTCAGCTGAGACTTATTAACTAAGGTTTTCACCATAATATCCTGTGGTCGTTCAATTTCATTATGCTCCACATATTCTGCAATACATGCAACAAACGGCGCACCATATCGCGCTGCCTTTCCGTTCCCCACCCCTTGAATATTGGTAAGCTCCTCCATGGTTATTGGATACTGGAAACACATATCCTTTAAAGATGGTTCTTGAAAAATCACAAAAGGAGGAATATCCCTTTCCTTGGAAATAGACTTTCTTAAATCTAACAACAATTGATATAACTCGTCATCAAAAGCAGCTTCCTTAGCACCACCTGAAATAATGGAATCCGTATCATCTGTATTCGAAAAATCATGCTCTTTGAGTAGCATAAAAGAACTAGGCTTCGCAATAAAGGCATGCCCCGCATCTGTTAAACCAAGCACACCAAATGTCTCAATCTCCTTACTGAGCAATCCTGCAACCGTTGCTTGACGCACAACTGCATTCCAAAAATATTCGTCTTTTTCCTTTCCGCCACCAAAATCAGGGAGTTGATCATGTTTATAAGACTTCATATCTGAAGTAAGTGTGCCTGATAAAAAGGAACATAGGTGTTTTGCTTTTTGGGTCTCATCAAGAGAAAGAACCGCTTTTAAGAGCCGACTGACATGCTCGGAGCCTTCGAAGCGATCTCTTGGGTTTTTACAGTTATCGCATTTCTCATTACATCCTTTTTCATCGTAGAACTCACCAAAATAGTGGAGAATAAATTTCCTTCTACAAACAGAGGTTTCTGAATAAGAAACAATCTCATTAAGCAGTTGCCTACCAATCTCTTGTTCAGTAATGGGCTTTCCCTGTAAAAATTTCTCTAATTTCTCAATGTCTTTATAGCTATAAAACGCCAAGCATTCACCAACACCCCCGTCACGACCAGCCCGACCCGTCTCTTGATAATAGCTCTCTAGGGACTTTGAAATGTCATGGTGAATCACAAAACGAACATCCGGCTTATCAATCCCCATTCCAAAAGCAATGGTTGCAACAATGACATCTGCTTCTTCCATCAAGAACATATCTTGGTTCCTAGCCCGAAGACCACCTTCTAAGCCCGCATGATAAGGAAGTGCATTGATACCATTCACTTGTAATAGCTGGGCTACTTCTTCAACCTTTTTTCGACTCAGGCAATATACAATTCCACTTTCACCAGAGCGACTCTTGATATATCGGATGATTTGTTTTTCGACATCCTTTTTGGGTCTAATTTCATAATATAAATTATCTCTATTAAATGATGATTTATAAACTACAGCATCAAGCATATTCAAGTTTTTTTGAATATCATGTTGAACTTTAGGGGTAGCCGTAGCCGTCAATGCAATAATTGGAACCTTTGATATTTTTTCAAATATTTCTCGAAGTCTTCTGTACTCTGGCCTAAAATCATGCCCCCATTCAGAAATACAATGGGCTTCATCAATAGCAAAAAATGAAATATCAACAGAAGTTAAAAATTCAATATTGGCTTTTTTAGTTAACGATTCTGGGGCTACATAAAGCATTTTGGTCTTCCCCTCCCGTATATCAGATTTCACTCTCTCTATTTCAGCCTTACTTAAAGATGAATTCATGAAATGGGCTACACTTTCATTATTTGTAAGATTCCGAATTGCATCGACCTGATTCTTCATTAATGCAATCAATGGAGAAACAATTACAGAGGTGCCCGGGAGCAGAAAAGACGGAAGCTGATAGCATAGCGATTTACCCCCACCTGTAGGCATAATTACAAAGGTATTCTGCTTATTAAGCAGGTTCTCAATAATCGCCTCTTGACTTCCTTTAAATTTATCAAAACCGAAATAACTTCTTAGGGATTCCTTTAAGTTATATTTACTCATTATCTCATCTTCATTTAAAGTCAAGCACAGATGAACTTGACCATATTAAATATACGAATTATTCTAAGGAATTGGATAGAAATAAAAAAGTTGGTTTAGATTGATTGATTCAATGCTACTACCTCTTGAACATCGGGAATGTGTTGCTTCAGCAATGTTTCGATTCCTCCCTTTAAAGTTGCCGTAGAAGAAGGACAGCCAGCACAGGATCCTTTCATCAAAACAACGACCTTTCCGTTATCATAACCGACATAATCAATAGCACCACCATCATTTTCAACTGCGGGACGCACATACTCATCAAGAAGTCCAGTTATTTTTTGATCATACTCACTTTTTCCCATTTCAGGCACCTTGGTATCACCATCTTGTGATTCGTGTAGCGCTGGGTCCTGACTCTTTAAAAGAATCTCTTTACTCTCTGATATCCAGTCGCGAACAAACTCGCGTATCTGCATGGTAATAAAATCCCAAGAAACATTATTCGTTTTGGTTATCGTCACAAAATTAGCCGCAAGAAAAACACCGTCCACAAAGGGAAAACGAAACAGCTCTTCTGCAAGCGGAGAATACCCCATGGTTTGACTTTGAGAGGTGAAATTGGCAGATTCTCCAGAAGGGAGTATATACTTATTAGCAACAAATTTCATTGTTGAAGGATTTGGAGTAATCTCCGAATATACTGTAACTGGAATTTTCATTCTATTTTTTTTTACCAAAGGTAAGCACTACAGATTGAAAAGAAATTAAAATTCAATAAAATATCAATCTTGGATATGTCCAGGATTCAGAAGATCCAATACCGTTTTAACGGGTGTAAAGGTATCCCCAGGTATTTCGATGAAAATCGTGTTCCAATTAAACATAGAACCATTCCAAAGGCCAGGCCTCTCCATAAATGTGATCTTTTCACCTTTAAATATTTTGTTCACTACAAAATACTGATCATCATTGCAGTAGTCTTGCAGATCAAATTTACGCCCCTCAAGGTCAAAAGTATCTAACGCCATCATCACAGGATTGAAATGAGTGCCTGACTCAAACAAATTCTGTTGTTCCAAACCATTCACCTGTGCACCTTCAACAATTTGTTTACTTACGCTCCCATTTGATTCAATAAAAAATGGGCCCCCTCCTGACTTCCCTTCATTCAATACCATTCCACAAATTCGTAGAGGTCTATTGATTAGGCGCTTTAGACTCTCAGTATCTTTAGTAAGGACGATTTCCTCTTTTGAGAATAACTGAAACTTTTTACTGAGCAATGATAAACGCTCCTCATTTGGATTGATATAAAGCTCTTTAAGCTCAGCTTTCACCTCGGCCAAAACCCCGCAAAGCACGCGCCAAATCCTTAAATTATTCTTTGATTTATAATGATGCTGTACATTATCAATATTCTTGACTAAAACAAACTGATCTTGAATCGTATTTAAATTACCCAATAAGGCTCCATGACCAGAAGGCCTTTGCATATATCTACCATTCTTAGTTTTAGGCGCGTAGTTTTCATCAAAAACAAAAGAATCTGTTTGAGTATCCTGAAAAGAGAAACACACATTGACTTCGCTTTCATTTTCTTTGACAAACCTTTCTAAAGCATTCTCAAAAGATCGTTTATGGCTTAGTTGAATTGTAAAATGAAAATTAGCCTTATTTGAAGAAAGTGCCGCCCCCTGAATTAAGTGCTCATAAAAAGCAGATTTTTCATCACCACCATAAGAATGAAATGGAACCAATCCCTTTGGAAAATACTCCATGCCCAAACCTCCATCCTGCTGACCAAGAATGAAATTTATTAATTCCAGCGTTGATGAGAATTGATTGATTCTATTTTTCTGATCTATATCAAGGGCTTTATAAAAGGAAAATTCTTTTAACCGCGCTACGAACTCCTTCGTTTTCAATGCAAATTCAGAATTCCCTAAAGAAAGTTCTGCTTGTAGAAAATCAAACATTCTTGATCCCGATCCCGATGCTGGAACAAAATAGCATATAGGCTTCGTTATTTTTTGGAATTTATTCTCAAAAAAATCCTTTTGGTTAGCATCTAACTTTAAAACACCATTTCCTACCTTACAAGGTGCTATTATTTTTATTTTTGGGCTACCGTGTTTTACTTTATCACTTTGATTTTTAAGCGAAGCTTCGGAATGACTTGATGGCATAAATAGTAACTTATGAATATCTTCTTCGAATATATTAATTATAGATGGAACGCAAAGCGCTTGCATGGAATTCATTCTCCATTTGTTTTTAATTTCATGAAAGATGGAATGCCTGCAAGGCTCACCAAAGAAAGCGAAAAGGAAATCTTAACTTTTGCATTCAAAAACAAGAGCGATTTAAAGGTCGTAAATGTGGAGGACCACGGCGCAAAAAGTAAGAAGCTTAAAAAAAGTAGAAAAGTTAAACAAATCTTTAGCACAAGCTCCTCCTTTGGAAAAAATGGAAAGTTGCTCTTTAAACTTTGCAATTACTTCAAGCCTAAAAGTATTTTAGAGCTAGGGACTTCAGTCGGTATGGGGTCTCTTTATATGTATCATGGCAGTCCTGAAAGTAAAATTACAACCATAGAAGGGTGCCCAGAAACCTATGCCCTAGCCAAAGAGAATCTTTCTCCATATCCAATTGAGCTCATCAATAATACATTTGAACAAGCCATAAAAGAATTTAAACCCCAAAAATTTGACTTAATATTTATTGATGGGCATCACGATGGCGAAGCGCTAAGAAAATACATGGGCCTTTTAGATTTGTATAGCCATGATAACACCGTTTTTATTTTGGACGACATAAGATGGAGTGGAGCTATGCATGATAGCTGGAAGAGACTAAAATCATCAAGAACATACCATCTTAGTATGGATTTCTTTAGAATGGGTGTGCTCATTAAAAGACCTCAGCAGGTCAAAGAAAACTTTATCCTAAAACTTAAAAGGTAACAAATAGGCCTTCCAATAGATCCGGTGACTCAGCCGCTGTAGGGATCAAGAATTCGGATTCTTCAATTTCTAAATCAATTTCACCGAGTAAAATAGGCTCCTTGTCAAACTCAAAGTCATCCCGACTCCTGGAGGCTACGGTTTCTGAAATATTTTTAGCGGATACTAAATCCATTTCTCTTTGGTTATGATTATTGACGGTTAATAAGCTTCGTTCTAGCTTATCCGTATTTACTTCGAGGACCACAACATCCTGTAGAGTAAGTTTAGGTTCAACCAACTCCACTTCAACAATAGTAGGCGCACTGAGGGTTGAATCTGATAGCATCACTTTAAATTCTTGGCTCGTGTTATGATCCTCTTGAGCCAACTGAATCATAGTATTCTGATCCTTAAATCCAATAAACTCGATCATTAAATACGACCCCAAAAACAATACAAAAAGCATGGCTATTTGTATACCTGGTCTCCACATGATAGGTTTTAAGGGCGGGAATAAAAACCTAAACCAACCACCCCCTCTCTGACCGGCATGAACCTGCCTAAATTCAGCATCAAGTTTTGATTTAACATCGAGGGATGGAGATGTTGTAGTTCTCTTATCCATTAAATCAAGATCTATTATTAAAGACTTCGCGCGCTCAAATTCCATTTCATTTGTGCAAAGATCTTTAAGGATCTCTTTTTCATCCTGACTTAATTCCTCGAAATTCGAGCGTTTCAATAATTCTAAATATTTATCCTCCATTTTATTGATATATAGGGTTAAACTGCTTTAAAGCACCCGCCAAAAACTTAGTTGCATAAAACAAACGTGATTTTACAGTTCCTTCATTAATTTCTAGCGCCTCTGCAATCTCTTTCATTGAAAAGCCATCAAAGTGCCTGAGAACAAATACACTTTTATGCTTCTCATCCATTTTACTTAGTTCATGATGCAATAAATCGCTAAAACTTTTTTCATGAACTGTCTTCAAGGTATCCGAACTCGATTGAACAAATTGGGCGGGTTCAATATCGTATTTTACGTTTTTTCTTACCGCCATCCTTTTGTATTCATTTTTGCACATATTCGATGCTACTGAATACACCCAAGTACGAAAAGACCGATTGACATCGAAATAATCAGGTTTACGAATGATCTTTGCAAATAGGTCATGGACCATATCCTCACACTTCTCTTTATCACGTGCCAAAAGCTTCATAAAATATCCAAACAAGGGCTGAGAATACCTGACATAAACCTCGTCAAATGCCCGTTGATCTCCCTTTGCCATAAGCACAAGAAGTTCCTCATCTGGCAGCTTCGGATATTGTGGTTTAAATATTCTCATCTCAATGTTTATCGGAGACTCCCTCCTTAATTTTATGAGGCTTTAATTTATTTGGAGCGCTGATATAGGGAGAAGAGTTTTGCTGCTCGTGAAATCGTTCAAGTAAAACTTTTGAAGGTTTATAATTCCGGGCATAGTTTTGGGCTAGTTTACTTTTATGTACGGTCAGGTTTCTTTTATTTAATTGATTGTTCCATAGTTTTTCTAGATCCGTCAGGCACAGTGCTTTCTGATTTCCAGTTATCAAAACTAAACCATAAGGTGTTGAGAATGGCGCAATACGCCGAAGGTAATCAATAGGTAATGTAAGTGATACAGCAATTTTCTTATCTGAATTAAGCGCACAAAATTCTTTAAAGTAATCTGTATTTATTGCTTTAGAAGACGGAACTTTAATTCCTTTTTTATACAGCAATTCACGATAATAAGGACTCCGTAAGAAGTCTAACGATACGACCAATATTTCATGAGAACCATATTCAGGGGAATTCACCTGATGGTATAGTATACCATAGGTGTCATTGGTGCCATGCGTAATTAAAATATCATTGCCCTTACTCGATACCAAAACATCTTCTGCATAGTCTAGAGTCTCCATAACTAGGCTTTTGGTTCCCATAAGCTTTTGCAAATAAAACTTTGTAGAAATCGTATCCCCTTTAACACATTCATTCGCCACTTTTTGGACAAGAACCCTTTGGTCATTTGGCCTTAATCCCTCTGCTTGATTTAAGGACTCCTCTCGCTTCAGATCATAATTCCCCAAGGTGTAGTTATATAAATGGTATTCAAATGATGCCTCGCTATCACCGGCGAGTTTATCAAGTTCCCTCTCCATTAATTCTTGACTTTCAGGCTTTGTCATTCTTGATGACACCTGCGTTTTCGACTTCCTGTATTCAATTTCAATAATTCGAGAAGACTGAATAGATTGTGATGAATACCCTTTTGCGCTTTTATACTTTCCTGTTTCTAACTTTTTTCTTTCACTTTTATTTGAATTGTCTTTGACTTGAATGGTTTGTTCCTCCAGCTCTTGCTCTTCATTCTGCACAGGAGTGATCACTGAATTGTTTATGACCGCATTATTCAAATACTGATTTTCTGGCGGCTGAGCAGAACAAATATTAATAAACAATAAGGATGCTATTACAGATAGTGTCTTCATAGATGGAAGTTATTTCTTTCGGATACAACTATTACACCAAAAGGTTCATTGTTTAAAATTAAACATAACTCGACACGCATCAAATATTAAAAACAAAACAAATATTTCATCAGAAATATCGTTCTTTGCCTATGCGTCGATTAACTTTTATCATCACTTGTGTTACTATTGGACTTTATCTAATGACTACCCAAGGTTGTAGAAAAGATTCTTTCACGAGTACTGGACATCTTGAATTTTCACTTGACACTTTAGTTTTTGACACGGTATTTACCACAATCGGATCAACTACAGAGCAATTAAAAATATACAACAACCACAACAAAAACATTTTAATAGAGGAAGTAGAACTCATGGGAGGTGCTGATTCACCATTCCGAATAAATTTAGATGGCGTTTCTGGAATACTACATGAGAATATTAGTATCGTTGAAAATGACAGCTTGTTTATGTTTGTAGAAGTTACCTTAGATATCAATAACCAAAATGCTCCTCTTGTTATAGAAGACTCCATTCGCTTTCGCACAAATGGTCTTGACCAGTATGTAAACCTTGCTGTTTGGGGGCAAGATGCCTATTTCCACTATCAAGATCAAGCGCAAGGAGTCTGGCCATCAGACAAACCACATGTGATATACGGGTATAGCCTTGTGGATTCCGCTCAGACCCTTACCATTGAGGCAGGTGCGACTGTACATTTACATAAAAACGCATTGCTTTATGTATATAAGGGAACCCTTTTGGTCAATGGCTTCTTAGACAATGAGGTCGTCTTTCAAGGAGACCGACTTGAGGCTTTATATGACAATGTTCCTGGTCAATATTATGGTCTCTATTTCAACCAAGCAAAACCATCCACCATAGATTATGCTATCATTAAAAACGGAACCTCGGGTATCCATGTCTATTCAAGCGGTGGCAGCCCTTCAGAATATGCGGTTACCATAACGAATAGTGAAATTTATAACCACTCTAGTTATGGTGTTTTTCTTTATGATGAGGCATCACTCAAGGGAGAGAATCTTTTGATTGCCAAGAATGGATACCATGCACTCCTTGTTTTGAAAAGTGCTAGGTTTAATTTCAACCACTGTAACTTCATGGGCTATGGGACAGCACAGTCTCCCGCTATAGGTATTAGAAATTATTATGACAACCCTAACATAGGATTTGAAATCGATGAAGGAATTATATACAATAGTGTGATTTCTGGAAATCTTGAAACTGAAATTGCCTTAGACACCATTCAAAACTTTGCTGGACAGCTCAATTTTGATTTTCAAAATTGCTTTATTGAAAGTGAAATAGAATACGATGACTCCTTTTATCAAAATTGTATTTGGAGAATTGGTTTTGATAATTTGTTAAACCCTGCCTTCAATGATATAACAGCAGATGATTTTGGATTCCCAAATTCGTCACCACTACAAGACTCAGGTTTTGGAACCTCCGTTTTTACAGATATTCTAGGTAATTTCAGAAACAACCCTCCCGATATAGGAGCTATAGAACAGAATTAAATAAAAAAAGCGCCCAAAGGCGCTTTCAAATATTTGAATTCTAAAATTAGCTTACACTACTCGCGTTCATATTGTCTAAAACAGACATTACACTTTTTACAGCTTCAACGGATTCACTTAGAAGCGCTTTTTCCGCGTCATTTAAATCAAGTTCAATAATTCTTTCAATACCATTTTTACCAAGAACGACTGGTACACCTAAATAAATATCTTTTAAACCATATTCACCTTGCAGCCATGCGCATACTGGAAAGATTCTTTTTTGATCTCTAACAATTGCTTCAACCATTTGAGCTGCTGATGCTCCTGGAGCATACCATGCTGATGTCCCTAAAAGCTTAACAATTTCACCACCACCAAATTTAGTTCGTTCGATAATTTCATTTAGTTTGTCCTCTTCAATAAGCTCCGTTACTGGAATACCACCAACAGTTGTATATCTCGGGAGAGGGACCATCGTGTCACCATGTCCACCCATCAATACAGCTTGTATATCTTTAGGGGAAACATTTAATTCTGCTGCAAGAAAGGCTCTGTATCTCGCTGTATCAAGAACACCTGCCATTCCAAAGACTTGATTAGATGCGAAATTTGCACTCAAGTAAGCGCAATAAGTCATGACATCGAGTGGGTTTGATACCACAATGATTTTTGCATTTGGAGAGTACTTTACTATATTCTCAGTTACAGATTTGACTATACCGGCATTTGTAGCAATTAAATCATCTCGGGACATACCTGGTTTTCTTGGTAATCCAGAAGTAATAACTACAACTTCAGAGTCTTTTGTCATCTCATAATTATTTGTTGACCCAATGGTTCTTGAATCATACAAATTTACTGGGGATGTCTGCCAAATATCTAGTGCTTTACCTTCAGCAAAACCTTCTTTTATATCCAACAATACAATTTCATTTGCAATTTCTCGTTGTGCTAAAACGTTCGCGCATGTTGCACCTACATTTCCTGCACCTACTACTGTTACTTTCATTTGTATCTATTTATTTATTAAATATCCACACGAAAATAATACATTTAATACTAATTTGTTTGATTACATATGTTTTATTTGCGTTTAAAGGCAACGCGAATCAAATACATCCGTTTTAAAATTGTTGAACTTTGGAGAACATTGAGAAATTAAAAGATATTGTTGAAGGTTGTTTACATAACAACAGGCGTTCGCAAGAGGCTTTATTTCAGATGTTCTATGGAAAGATGTTAAGTGTATGTATGCGCTATATTTCTGACAGAGACACAGCACAAGAGGTGCTGCAAGAGGGGTTCATCAAGGTCTTTGACAAATTGGAAGTTTTTGATTTTAAAGGTTCTTTTGAAGGATGGGTTCGGCGTATTGTTGTGAACACGGCTATCGATTCCATCAGAAAAGCAAAAAGAGCCCCCATATTAAAAGACAATGACAACGATTTTAAAATGGACGCTTCAAATGAAATTGAAGAAAACGAAAAAATCGAACTGATTGAGTTTAAAGCTGAAAAAGCGATAGAAGCCATTCATAAATTATCTCCAGGATACAGAACGGTATTTAATTTATTTGTCATCGAAGAATATTCCCATAAAGAAATAGCTGAAATTTTAGGGATCAGCGAAGGAACTTCCAAATCAAATTTGTCTAAAGCAAAGAAGAATTTGAAAAATATTTTAACTGAGGAATTCAGTAACATAAGAGATTAAAATGCGTGATATAGAAGAATTATTTAAAACGTCATTAAAAGACCATGAGCTTCCTTACGATGAGAATGCTTGGTCTCAAATGAGTAAGAGGCTAGATGCTAAAAACGGAGTGGCCTCGAGCAATTTAAAATGGTTCATTGGTGCGGCGAGCGTTGTTGCTATTGTTGCTACTTATCTATTTGTTACCGCTGAAGAAACTGCGAAAACCCCAATTAATAAGCACAGTCAAACAGAAACTGAAAAGAAAAACGTTCTTCATCCTTCTAAAGAGGATTTATCTAAAGAAGATTCATCAGTTGTCTCCTTAAATGTAGAAGCGAAGAGTCCTGAAAACATAAACATTACAATAAGTAGAGATGAGAAAAAAAATCAACTTATAGAAGGACTGGAATTGGATATCATTGAGGAACAAATAATTTCTGATCTCATCGCCCCAGTATATAGGGAAGTTGAATTAACAGGTCTGAGCGATAATCACGAATCTCAAGTTAAGCTTCATTTTAACAAAATGGGTAATCAATGTCTTAACAGCACGATTTCTTATTCGAACACTAATGAAAAAAGTATCTGGCTGCGACTTCCTTCTTCCGAACTCATAGAAATGCCGGCTAAATCTAACACGAATCTTAACTTAAGCCAAAAAGGGATGTACCTTATTGGCAATATAGACAACGCTAATGAATTCATTACTTCTACTTCGTTTAGAGTTGACCCTGCTCAAGAGATTCAAGTGAGCGCTGCGGATTATGTAGATTTTGAAAATGGTTTACCTGAATTTAATGTTCAAGCATTCGCTGAAGGCGAGGTCTCTTGGAAATTAAATAATGAGCCAACGTCAAAATCTGGTAAAAAAGAAACATTCAACCTATTTGATAAGGGTAATTATAGCATTGAAGGTGAACTAACAGATATCAATGGTTGCAAAAGCAAAGCCCAGGTTACTTTTTACATAGAAAAGAATTACAACTTACTTGCCGTTAATGCATTTACTCCAAATAGTTTCGACAACCGCAATACGACCTTCATGCCTTTTGCCTTAACGAAAAGAAACACACCTTTCAAAATGATTGTGATCGACCCTATTAATGGCGCAGTCATCTATGAAACCTCGAATTCTGACCAAGCATGGGACGGTGTAAATAAGAATTCAGGTGAACTCGTAGAAAAGAATAAGTCATTTGTGTGGAAAGTAATCCTTCAGCAACCTGAAAAAGGAGAAAGTCCTGAATACATGGGCACCATAGTCAGACTCTAATTTAGATATTACTTTCTAGCAAATAGGTCGAGTTTTTCCTTATTTTTGTTAGAAAGAAAGAGATTCCTATTGAGATTTTTAAATTCCAATATCAAACCCAGGAAGTTCGATTATTTCCCGAGATATTATAACGCTCGAAAAGAAAAAATTGAACTGAAAAGAAAATTCTACTCAAACGAAAATTTGAGTCAAGATGAGCGCGTGCTTCTTATGCGCGAAAAAATAGAGGAACAAAAACAAGAAAACAGGGTGTCAAAAAACGGTGTCTATTCCCAAAACACGCGTACACTTGTATTATTGTCAATCGTATTTATTCTTGGTTATTTTCTTTTAAACGGTCTTGATGATATTGATCGGGTCATTTTTAAATTAATGAACTAATGGACATCATCAATTTACTCTCAGAGCAAATCTCAAATCAAATCGCTGCAGGCGAAGTGATTCAACGACCTTCTTCAGTCGTAAAAGAACTGCTTGAAAATGCAGTAGATGCAGGAGCCACGGAAATAAAAGTACATATCAAAGATGCTGGAAGAACAAGCATTATTATTCAAGATAATGGGAGCGGGATGTCAAAAAAAGATGCTTCACTATGTTTTACAAGACATGCAACAAGTAAGATTCATAAAGTAGAAGACTTGTTTCAACTGAAAACCAAAGGCTTTCGAGGAGAAGCTCTGGCGTCAATAGCGTCAATAGCCCATGTTACCCTTAAAACCAGATTAGAAAAACAGGATGATACCGGTACGCTCATAGAAATGAATGGAGGCACACCAACCCGAAATGAAGAATGCATCTGTGAAAAAGGAACGAGTATTGAAGTGAAAAACATCTTCTTTAATGTCCCTGCAAGGAGGTCTTTTTTAAAATCGGATAATGCAGAATTCACATCAATTAGAAATGAATTCGAAAGGGTATCCCTTGCCCACAATGAAACGAAATTCATACTAACACATAACGGCAACGATATTTACAATGTTTCCGCTGGGAATTTGCGAAAGCGAATCACAGATATCTTCGGCTTAAAGAGTAACGAAAAACTGGTGCCGATAGAAGAGAAAACAGACATCGTAACCTTATCTGGATTTGTTGGGAAACCTGAAAACGCGAAAAAATCTCGAGGTGAGCAATATTTCTTTGTGAACCAACGCTTTTTCAAACACACCTATTTTCACCATGCCGTTTCAAAAGCATTTGAGCAGCTTATTCCTGAAAAGTCTCACCCCTCCTATTTTATATTCCTTGAAATTAATACAGAGAAAATTGATGTAAACATTCATCCAACAAAAACAGAAATCAATTTTGAAGAAAGCAAATTCATATACACCATTTTACTCTCGAGTATCAAACAGGCTTTGGGTAAGTACAACATTGCACCGAGTATAGACTTTGATATTGACACAAGTTTTGATGTTCCTTTGTCTCATAAAAATGAAATCCCTGTGGAACCGGAAATAAAGGTTGATCCAAGCTACAATCCGTTTTCCACTTTTGAATCTAAAAAGGGTACAGGGACTTCATCAAACAAAGCATTAAACAACCAAGGTTTTGGTAAAAATAGTGACGCGAAGGAATGGGAAGATTTCTACGCCATTCGCGAAGAAAAAAACACTTCTCAACATGCCCTAATCGAAGAGAAAGAAGAATACCGCGGAAATAAATATTTAATTAGAGGTCGTTACATTCTGAGCAATGTGAAATCAGGGATTCTCATTATAGATACTTATCGAGCACAACAAAGGATACTTTATGACAACATGATGACAAGCTTCGTGTCTGCACCGCTCGCTTCGCAAAAACTAATGTTCCCTTTAGAAATGGAACTCAACCAAAATGAAATTGATGCCTGGAATGAATCTAAATCATTACTTAAGCAATTTGGGTTTCAATTTGAACTAGAAAATAACGGCATAAGGTTAGAAAGTCTTCCTTCGTGTATCTCTGAGCAAACAAGCCATTCTTGTATTGACGATGTCAGTAGAACATTAACGAACACTGAACAACCCGACAAAGGCGAATTGGCTCATGAGATCGTCTCGAATCTTGTACATGTTGTTTCAAAAGACTTTCAAATTAAATCGGAACATGAAATTGAAACATTCGTTAACCAGCTGTTTTCCAGTCCTGACCACTCCTTTTGCCCTTTCGGAAAACCTATTATGAAAACACTCACAATTGAAGAATTAACCACTAAATTTTAGCATGCTCAATAATCTACCCCAGGTCACCAAAAACCTACTTATTCTCAATGTTTTATTCTTTTTAGCCACTTTGTTTCTAGAATCACAAGGGATAAATCTCATTGGCAAGTTTGGTGCCCATTATGTCAACTCACCCCTATTCGAACCCTTTCAGGTGGTTACACATTTCTTTATGCATGCCAATTTTATCCACATCTTCTTTAACATGTGGATTTTCATTATGCTAGGTGGATACCTTGAAAGAATTTGGGGCCCGAAACGTTTTTTTCTCTTTTATCTTGTCTCAGCTTTTGGGGCTTTCGCTTTATTCAACGCAATGGGCGTCTATGAAATAGAGAGCTTAAAATCCCAAATAATGGCTGAAGGTCATTCTATCAGGGAAATTAATCAATTCACACAGTTAACAAACAATGAAGCGATTAATGAGTATCTAGTTAAAATAAATACCCCAATGGTTGGAGCTTCAGGAGCTATTTTTGGTGTTATGGCAGCTTTTGCCATCCTATTTCCAAATACTGAGTTCCGTTTGTACTTTGCAATACCCGTGAAAGCAAAATATTTTGTTGGAGCCTATATTTTATTTGAAGTGTATCAATCCTATTTAAATAACTCGGGTGACTCAACTGCCCACCTAGCACATGTCGGTGGTGCAATTGCAGGCGCGATTCTCGTTTTATTTTGGCGTAAAAAAGACCGGGGAAATTTTTGGTAAAATGATTCAGAAAAGAAACCTTTTTGAGGAGCTTAAATATCAAGTTCAAAATGGAACAATGACCAACAGATTGATTATTATCAATGTTGCAACATTTGTCTTCATTCATATTCTATTTGCCTTAGCTAAATTCTCAGGTAATGGTTGGGCTTTTGAGTACGTAAATAAACTGTTTACCCTCAATGCTTCCTGGAAAGGAGTTCTATTTATGCCCTGGGGTTTATTAACCAGTATGTTTTCGCACTTTGACATCTATCATATTTTTTCAAATATGATCTTCTTGTATTTTGCTGGGAATTTATTTGAAAAATTTTTTGATTCGAGAATGCTCCTAATAACTTATTTGTTTGGTGGTCTTGCGGGTGGTTTTTCGGAAATAGTCTCCGTTACATTTATAGGAGAAATTCACACAGTGCTCGGCGCCTCGGGTTCCGTCATGGCAATATTAACTGCACTCGCATTCTATAGTCCAAACACCAAAGTTTATTTATTCGGCACGTTTCCTATTCGCTTATTTGTTATCGCCCTTTTCTTTTTAGCCACCGACCTCATTGGAATTGGAAATACGAATGACCATATCGCCCATTTTGCACACTTAGGAGGAGCTCTATTTGGCCTTCTTGCGATGCAAAACTTGAACACGCCAAAAAACATCAATACTCAAATTGACCTCTTCTTTAAATCTTTAGGTAAAAAGGTGAAAAACATAAGTAAGCGTAAAAAAGCAAGTGACCGAAAAGTAAAAACAGATGAAGAATACAACTTTGAAAAAACAAAAAAACAAGAGAAAACAGATCGTATTTTAGATAAAATATCTAAATCAGGTTACGACTCCCTAAATAAAGAAGAAAAGGACTTTCTATTTAACCAAAGTAAAAATGCCTAGAGGAAATAAAATAAAAGCTCCAATAGATTTCATTTTGAAAATTGTGACTCTTTTTTTTAGTGCATGCCTCATTACTTCCTATTTCACCCCCTATATCGATCCTGCTGATTACACCCTACTCCCTTTTTTCGGTCTAGCATTTCCCGTCCTATCCCTTATAAATATTATCATTTTAATTGTTTGGCTTTCAAAAAAAGATTCATGGCTTTGGTTCCCGGCAATAATCTTAATCCTAGGAATTCCTTTTCAAATGAAAATATTTTCCGTGAGTATTAGCAAAGAGGATGTGCCAATAAACGCCAGTCAATGGAAAGTAATGAGCTATAACGTCCATCTATTTGACCTCTACAACAAGGACTTTAAGGAAGCATTAAAAACTAGAAATGAAATTTTTGAATTTATAAGAAAGGAAAATCCCGATGTACTTTGTTTACAGGAATATTATGAACAGAAAAATCCCACAAGATTCAATACATTAGACTCCATAAAAAGTATAATGGGTAGTGACTTGTATCACGAAAAAGGAATTCATCTTAAGAAAAGCAAACAAACTTTTGGTGTCTCAATATTTTCTAAATACCAGATTATCAATCAAGGAGATGTCGTTCATCAAGATGTCGACAAAAACAATAAGAATTATTGCATATATGTAGACCTCGTCAAAGAATCAGATACCATTAGATTTTATAATGTACACCTCCAGTCGATCAAACTCGAAGCCAAAGATTACACAAACCCTTCTAAACAGAAAAACAAAGACCAAGCACGAGACGGCTATAGTAGAGGTTTTCAAAAAATAAAGACCGCTTTTTCTATTCGGGCAAAACAAAGTGAAGCCGTCAGTAAACACATTAAAACGTCTCCTTACCCTGTGATTGTTTCTGGTGATTTTAATGACACCCCCATGTCTTATACTTATCATAAATTTGAAGACGACTTAACCGATGCATTTAGAAATACATCATCTGGGTTCGGGGCTACTTATATTGGCATTTTACCTGCGGGAAGAATTGATTACATATTTCATTCAAAAGAATTGAATTCAAGTAATTTTGAAATACAAAAAGAAGAATTAAGTGACCACAGGGCTATTTCATGTATAATTTATTAATATGTTTTTTGAAATCAACCCTAACAACATAGATGCCCGTTTGATTACGGAAGCTGTAAAGGCCTTAAAAAATGGTAAGATTATCATTTTTCCTACCGACTCGGTATATGCCGTAGGATGTGACCTAAACAACAAAAAAGCATTGAGTCAGCTCGCGAAGTTTAAAGGGGATAAATTAAATAAAGTCCACTTTTCGATAATATGTAAAGACTTTACGGAGCTATCATCACATACAAAACATCTGAACAGACCCACTTTCAAACTGATTAAACAGCACCTACCTGGTCCATTTACTTTCATATTAAATGCGAATTCAAGTATCCCGAAATTGTTTGACTCAAAGAAAAAGGAAATTGGCGTCAGGATCACAGACAACGCGATTACACAAGCGTTAGTTGCGGCTTTGGGCAATCCTATTGCATCGACATCCCTGCACGATGAGGACGAACCCTTGTTAGAATATTACACTGACCCTTATCAAATATTTGAAACGTATGAAAACCAAATAGACATTATTATCGATGGGGGTATTGGTAAAATTGAGCCCTCAACAATTATAGACTGCTTTAGCCAAGAGGAAGCATTTGTAGTTCGATATGGTGCTGGAAAAATTGACCTATGATTTTAATTGTTGATTGCGGTAGTTCTAAAACCCCTCAAATACAAAAGATAATTGACGAGTTCGTAGATTGCGAAGTCCTGCCCTTGTTCGAGATAGACCATGATCTTTTAAAGAATTATACTGGCGTTATACTCTCAGGAGCTCCAATTTTATTAACTGAAGAAAAAACTGATGACTATTTGAATTCGAGTGTATGGATCAAGAATATCGAAATCCCGCTTCTAGGGATTTGTTTTGGACATCAATTGATTGGATTACAGTACGGGGGTATGGTCAAAAAAATGAAAGAAGATAGAGTTTTTCAAGATGTCGAAGTTTTTAACGACTCTCCTTTATTCTATCGCTTACCTCATCTAATACAGATGCAAGAAGACCATTGTGAATTTACAACTGTGCCGCATAACTTTAAACTTTTAGCATCTTCTGACACCTGTTTTAATGAAGCCATGCAACATAATGAAAAACCGATATACGGTGTTCAATTTCATCCTGAGTCATCAGGCTTACAAGGAAGTCTCCTTCTTGAGAATTTTCATGAAATCTGTAGAAAAAAGGTTAAATCAATTTAGAGATCTCTATCAAGCGGTTCATTTCTAAAATTGTAATTTTTCTTCCCTGAATACCTACAAGACCATCCTTTTTAAACTCACGAAGCAAACGAATTACTGTCTCAGTTGCCGTGCCTACATAATTTGCTAAATCATCTCTTGACAAATTAATTGGATTCCCTTTGTAGATATCATCGAGTAATATCAGTGCCAATGCCGAACGCTGCCTTACCGTTTTCTGAGCCATTGTAGTCAGAAGATCTGCACGGTCTTGCAATTCCTTTGATAGCACACGAATAACCGTGTTACGCAATTGTTCGTTCAAATTTATTTCTTGCATAAAATCCGACTTCTGGATATAGCAAACTGAGGTGTCCTCAAGCATCACGCCATCAACGTTATAAGTTTTATCGCTTAGCATTGCTCTGAAACCAACAAGATCGCCAGTTTTTGCAATTTCAATGATCTGTTCCTTCCCCTCATTACCACTTTTAATAATCTTAATGAGACCACTGTGGATATAAAAGACACCTCTGGGAATACCACCTTCAGAAAACAAGATCTCGCCCTTTTTATATTCGCTATTCTTATTATGAATATGAGGGTCTAATACAATGGCATTATGAGCACCTGATAGAATCTTCTCAATTTCTGAAAGGCAATGCGAACAGGTTACCATGGATAATAAAAGTTTAGCGCAAAAAAAAAGGGCGACTAAGTCGCCCTTATAATTATAATTTCATAATCTTCTTGGCATGCTTCTGATCGTCAGAGATTAACTGAACGATAAACGTACCTCTTTGTAAGCTACTTACATCAAGATTCAATTTTTGTGAGCCTGAAAGAACATTATTAAATTCAAATGCCTTTAATTTAGCCCCTGACAAACTATAAATACTTATAGAAACGTCACCGGTTTTTACCATGTCAAAAGCAACAGTAAATTCATTCTGAACAGGATTTGGATAGATTTCCATATCGAGAGCAACTTCATTACTCGTAATTTCTTGGTCATTGGTCCCTAAATAATCAGATGATGCCCAAATACCTCTGCCATAAGTTCCTATATATATTTCTCCAGGCCGTCCGTTTCCTTCTTCTAAAGTTCTCCAAGACTGACGTACCTCTGTTACGACTGTTCCCTCAAATCCAGCTGAAACATTTATCCAAGAAGCCCCTCCGTTTTCAGAAAGAACAGCACCCATAAGCGTACCTGCAACAATGATATTTGGATCATTGCGATCAATGATACCATCCGTACAAGGCACTCCAACAGCACTTAAATTAGAAAAGCTAGGAGCTGCAGAGGTCGCGTTAGAAGACCTTCTTACGTTTCCTCCAAACATCACCAAGTCATCGGCATTATTAGGGTTAACAGCAATGCCTGAAGCAGCAGCATTATTAATCTTGGTGGCTTGAGTAAATGAAGGGCTAGTATCTACACCTCCGATAATGTCATAAGACACCTTTTCATTAAACAAAGTGTCACTGGTATAGACACTTCCAAGACCATCAACTCTCCAGATACCATTTCCTGCGGAAATATAACAATGCTCTAAATCTCGAGAGAATTCAACATCAACACCTCCATTATTATTTCCTATGCCTCTAGCAACACAGACCCAATTTGGATCTGAAACTGCTAATCTCAAAGCGTTTCTGGTCCCCCATAGTTCACCACCATTCGTACCAACCCACACAAGAAACCATGATTGGTAAGGATCCTGAACAGTGATCGTATCCCAAGAAACATTAAAATCTACAGTATCGGCTCCCATTGCGTGTAATTCACCCGTTACCGGATTGACGCCAAAATTCACAGAGTCATTAGAAACTGCTGGGGTGAAATACAAAGTATCTGTGAAGTAATAATCTTGAGCAGCTGTAACCGTCATTGTATCGCCAGATGATAAACTAGGCACCTGCATGACGTCACCCGCGGCATAATTTTTGGTAGGAACATAGAGTACACTATCTTCAGAGTTTTCGTCAAAATTCTCTGCTAAAAATAGTTCCGTATGAAATGGGTGTAAAGCGCTACCCTCTTCACCTGCTGGGTCATAACTATTTGGCAAATCAGGTAAGAAACTATTAAAACTAGCACCACGATCACCTGATCTACGAATCGAATTGTAATAAACAGATGAGAACATCACGTTAGGGTTGAAAAAGGATATCTCACATTCGAAACCATCACCTCCTCCAACTTCTCTAAATTCTTGAAATGTAGACAAACTATGGTCATTATAAAGGGTTCCGTTGTCTTGTGCCCCCCCCATAACTGCTCCAGTTCGATCAAAAGCAATTCCATAAAACTGAGTTACATTGTATCCACGATTTGCTGGATACCAATTGTCCGCGAAGTCATTCGTAATATTTACACCACCATCATTTCCAATATACAAACGATTGTTAGCATCCCATTTCATTTCATGGTTATCAGCATGCACATAAATAGAAGAGCTAGGATTAACAAACCACTGGCTTACTTTTTCAAAACCACCACTTGGAGGATTGTTTACCGTTTGTTTCCATCTCCAAATATCAATCCCTCCAATATATATTTCTTCTGGATCAGTAGGGTTCGTTGTAACAATTGAATTGTAAGTACCCTGATCTCTGTATATATCAAATTCATTTGGAGGACCTGATGCGCCTACAAATTTGGTCCAAATATCACCATCATCATGTGAAACAAACATACCAACGAGATTGGAGTTCGTAAGAACAGCATATAAAGAATGTTTCCCCGAAGAATTCAATCCAGCAGATATCGTATACTCGATTCTTGCTGCAGAACTACCTACGAGGTTGTCAGCTGGAGTATTTGAAGATTTGTTTTCAAAACTAGCTCCACCATCCTTCGACACAAAGGTTAAATTTGAGATATTCACTATGATTACTTGGCCGTCTTTAGAAACTTTAAGAGCATTAACACCTCCAGCTTGTCCCACTCCAATAGAAGTCATAGAAGCATCTCCTACTTTCCATTTTTTCAAACCTGAGCCTGTAGATATCCAAGCGTAATTATCAACGTCAGAACTTTCAATCTCATTACAATTTGAAGTACCTGGGACTTTAGCCCAATTTACACCAAAATCTGTAGAGTACCATACTCCGTTACCGGACCCGCCTTCTTGATTTGAACCCGTCGCTACGTATAAGGTTCCATCAATCGTTTGTGTCATACTTGATATATTCGGGCTTGCGCCAGCATCGCTATATGAGGTGACTTTCCCCCAAGCATTTGCTCCATTGTAAGAAACGAATAAGCCACCTGAAACACCACCAGCCCAAATCCGATCGTTCCAGACTCTACAAACTTGAACTGCACGAGTTCGACCACCTATGTTATCAGGGCCATAGTCCATGAATTGAATGGTTTTGTTTGAAGGCAATCTTCGGAGATCTTTACGCATTTCAATTATTTCCTCATTTGAGTACGGCAGACCTGTTTCCAAATTGACAAATTGTGCTTTGTACCATGCGATGGCATCATTACCACCTGTTTTGGCTTCAAGCGCAGAGAGTGACTTTGGAGAATAAGTTGAAGAGTCTTTTTGAGTGGTTGAGAGTAGAAACGCAGTTGCTACAACTGAAACCCCTAATAATGAACCAATTAAAAATCTAATTTTCATATCGTTTTGAATAAGTTAGGTATATAGATGCTAAAATACGGAATTATTTTCAGTTTTTAAATAGAACTCACTGAAGATTTACGAGAAGAAATAGACATTTTTTTAAAAAATCTAATGCACCTCGAAAAAAAACTAAAACAAATGTTTTTCTGCCCTATAAGAAGATCTTACTAAAGGTCCACTCTCCACATATCGGAAGCCCATCTTAAGGCCCAAGTCCTTATAAAACTGAAATTTTTCTGGAGTAATAAAATCCTGAACAAAAAGATGCTTAGCAGTAGGCTGCAGGTATTGACCTAATGTCAGTACATCTACTTTGACATTTCTAAGATCCTCCATCGTTTCAATGACCTCTTCTTCAGATTCACCAAGACCGAGCATAACTCCAGATTTGGTTTTCATGTTTCCTTTTTTAAGTCTAAAAAGAAGCTCTAAACTTCTGTCGTATTTTGCCTGGATTCGCACCTCTTTTGTCAAACGTCTAACAGTCTCAAGATTGTGAGAAACAATTTCGGGAGCAACGTTAATAATCTTCTGTAAATTCTCCCATTTACCTGCAAAGTCAGGAATCAATGTTTCAAGCGTTGTTGCGGGCGATTGTTTTCTGATTTCATTGACGGTATCGACCCATATGTCAGCGCCACCATCAGGCAAATCATCTCGATCGACAGAAGTGATTACTGCATGTTTCACCTTCATTAGCTTTACACTCTCAGCAACCCTATGTGGTTCCATAAGATCCACAGCATTTGGTCGGCCTGTTTTTACAGCGCAAAAACCACAAGAACGTGTACAAATATTACCAAGAATCATAAAGGTTGCCGTTCCCTCACCCCAGCATTCGCCCATATTAGGACAACTTCCACTTTCGCAAATTGTATGCAGCTTGTGCTTATCCACCAAGCGGCGAACCTCTCTATAGCTTTCGCCCGTAGGAAGTTTCACACGGAGCCATTTAGGCTTACCAATCTTCGTTTTAATCTCTTTGCTACTATCCATTCTATTCCAAGTTGAAAGGCTACTTTTCCGTTATTTCGGCTATTTTATTCCTCAAAGTTAATCGCTCTTCTAATAAATCTGAAAGATTCATTGCATTAATCTTCTGGTTCCTTCTTAAGTCGCGCCAAAAAACCAAACTGCCATGAAATACAAATCCCATAAAAGGTACTATTAAAAAGTAGGCTGCCGTCCCCATTACACCTATGTATTTAGGTAACACCAAGAATACTGAAAGGTTTGATAATCCACATATAAAAATCATCATTACGAGTTTGGTTGAGCCCCAAAACACAGGTCTAGCAAAATTAGACTCCACATAACTTTTGATGGCATAGTAAAAAATACCGCAATGTAAGGCGCCTATCAAAATGAAAGGCAACTTTAAGAATTCTAAAATAAAATCACTAGCCTTCGTAATACTTTGCTTTGCATCATACATTTCACCATCACTTAAACCACGAGATTTTAGCTTTTCAAAATAAGTATGAACGGGTTCTTTTAAAGACTCGTATTTAGAAGGATTTACATTAAAATCGTCTACAAATTGCTTGGTGATATCCCAACGACTTTCCAGACTTTCATTATCTTCAATAAACTTAGGCATACCCTTTCGACTGACAAGCAATATGCGCTCTGTAAAAGTTGTGTCTTCAAGATTATTAACATGAATCATATTTGACTTAAGGAGCTGCTCAAGCCGATCCGTGAGTTGCTTAATGATTTTGTTTGGATTTTCCTCAAATTCTTTACGGAAGCTATTTAAATGAATCTTTTCTGAGTTTTTAATCAAGACATCACTTCTGTATTTTGCTGGATCACTATAATTACATCCAATAGCAGCCAAATAAATATCTTTTTTCCAATCACAAGCCTCCAAAGCCGTAAATCCAATTCTCAATGCTCCTTTTTTAAGCGATTTTAAGCGCCGGACAAAATCATCATCAGAAACACCTTCTCCAAAAATCAATAGGCTTCTATTTTTTAATAAAATCTCGGATGACTTTCGAAAAACCTCGATGTTTTTCGTCTTTGTATTTACACCATCTCTTTGCCGATAAATAGGGAGCATGTGGGCCGTCCAAAAAATAGGCCTCGTAAAAATATTAAAGACATCTGATCGGGTCATAAAGAAAACCACAGCACGGTTACACGAAGCTAAAAGCAAAGGGTCCATAAATGCAGCAGGGTGATTACTAACATAAATTGTCCTGCTAAATCTCTTCGGCTTATTGATAACCTTTATCCGTCGGAAATAAAACCTAAGCGTATAAACTAAGACTATGTACAATAAAAAGTAAAAAAATCGCATACGGAAGCAAAAATAAGAAACGAATTGGAATCAATTCACATAGTATATGCTGAAAACTTTTTAGGCTTCGAATATATTTACAGCTGCTAGGACTTAATTTTAACTAAATTTTAATTCTATGAAAAATTTAGGTCTGTTTTGTGGTGGCTTTTCTTCAGAGTTTGATATCTCCATGAAAAGCGCACAGACAATATTTGACCATTTCCCTAAGGCATATGATGTTTATAAAATTCAAGTGGTAAAAGGAGATTGGTTTTGCGAAATAAATGGCGAAAAAGGCATCTTTAATCGAAATAATGGAAGTATTCAATTCCAGAAAAATAAAATAAGCATTGAAACTGCTTTGATCTGTATTCATGGAGACCCTGGTGAAAATGGTAAAATACAAGCCTTACTTGACCTCATCGGAATCCCTTTCATAAACAGCAGTGCAAAGGCCTCTTCACTGACTTTTGACAAATACCTTTGTAATCAATTCCTAAACGCTCGAGGATTTAGAACGGCTAAATCTCAACTGATCACCAAGGATATCGCATTTAATGTAGACTCCCTTATCACCGAATTGAAACTTCCTTTTTTCGTGAAACCCACAGAGTCTGGTTCTAGTTTTGGGATTTCTAAAGTGAACAAGAAAGACGATCTATTACCCGCTATAGAGGTCGCCTTTAAGGAGGGGGACACCATCATTGCAGAATCCTTCTTAGATGGAATTGAATTGACTTGCGCTGTCTTTAGGTCCCCAGAAGGGCTAATAGCATTGCCCATAACACAAGTCTCAACAGACAATGACTTTTTCGATTATGATGCTAAATATAATGGTAAATCAAAAGAGGAAACACCAGCTAAGGTTTCAGCAGCACTTACAATTGATATTCAAAACACATCTAAAGAGATTTATAATGCGCTACAGCTGAAATCTGTTGCACGAATAGATTACATCGTAATAGGAACACAACCCTTCGTTATAGAGGTCAATACGATCCCAGGATTCTCAAAAGCCAGTATTGTACCTCAAATGCTTTCATGTCAAGGCATACCCTTAGATAAATTTTGGTCAATGGTCATTGATGTCGAGCTTAATAGCTAGCCATTG
>TARA_B110000046_G_scaffold54366_1_pt1 | contig 48636 bp, 42 predicted proteins | sample TARA_B110000046 | Tara Oceans TARA_B110000046 (sample SAMEA4397157) | marine metagenome | biome: Polar Biome; feature: [DCM] deep chlorophyll maximum layer (ENVO:01000326); material: water (ENVO:00002006), including particulate matter (ENVO:01000060) such as... | depth 40 m
TTAAAAATTCCGTTTGAAATTTACGGTAAGAAAGTTTCTGAAAATCAGATGATACGATTGCTTGACAAAGGTTGTACAACCAACTTAAAAGGTTTTAAAACCGCTACTGGATCTGTGGAAGGCTTAATACGATTCGATGAAAATTTCAATTTAAAGTTAGAAGAGAAAAGTTCACCTCAACCTCAAGTGCAATCTAGAAGTCAAGAACCCGAAAAGATCAGGTGTCCGAAATGCGAAAAAGGAAATGTGCTTAAAGGAAAAACTGGCTATGGTTGCTCTGAATATAAAGCAGGTTGCAACTTCGTTTTCACCTTTGACAATATTAAAAAAATAGCAAATGGTGCCCCATTGACAAAGGAATTAGTATTGAAAATTATCAAAAAATAATTTATTTACAAGGATGTACCTTTTTGTTTCAAACAAACTAGTTCCTAAGAATTTCGTGTTTTAGATATTATTATCTTACATTGAATGCTTTAAAACGCAGTCATTCATGGATTTTACAAACCCTCTCATATATGGTGTTCCCTGCTTTCTTGGTCTTATTTTAGTTGAGTTGGCTTATAGCAAGCATCATAAAAAGTCAGAAAAAAAAGCACTTTATAAATGGAAAGATTTCGCTGCCAGTATGACTATGGGCTTTGGTTCTGCAATTTTAGCACCTTTGACAAAAACAATTGCTGCCATCGTTCTTTTTAATTTTGTTTATGAGTTCTTCAACCCCCTAGTTGACGGAATTCGAATGAATATTATGGGATATGAATCTTTTGGGTATGCTTGGTACATATGGCTTTTATGTCAATTTTTAGACGACTTTAGCTATTATTGGTTTCATCGTCAAAACCACAACATCCGTTTTCTTTGGGCGGCCCATGTAGTGCACCATTCTTCTAGTAACTTTAATTTAGGAACCGCCGTCAGAAATGGCTGGTTTACGGTATTATATAAACCTTTTTTTTACATGTGGATTCCCGCACTTGGTTTTCCTCCAGAAATGTTAGTTGTTTGTCTCGGAATTGAGGCTTTGTGGCAATTTCAATTGCATACCGTATATGTTCCAAAACTAGGATTTATTGAAAAGATAATGAATACACATACCATGCATCAAGTGCACCATGCGCAGAACTCGGAATACATGGATAAAAATCATGGAGGCTTTTTAAATATTTTTGATCGGATATTTGGAACTTGGAAGGAGCTTGATGAAAATATTGAAATAAAATATGGAGTCACCCATGCTCCGAGTTCCTATCATCCAATCACTATTTTAACCCATGAATATAAGGATATTTGGAGGGATATGAAAAAATCTACCAACTGGTATCACAAATTCATGTATGTTTTTGCAGCTCCGGGATGGAGTCATGACGGAAGTACACAAACCATCAAGCAGCAAAGAAAAAGCAACTACTAATCAATCATGTTTTTTAAGTAGAAATTTTCTACCTTTTCTCTTGCCCAAGGAGTTGTTCTTAAAAACTTTAAACTCGATTTATACGTAGGATTGTTTTTAAATGCATTGATATTTAAAGCATCTCCTAACTCTTCCCAGCCATATTCCCGAAATAATTGTTCTAACATCGTAGCTAATTTTATACCGTGTAAAGGATTGTTTACTTGTTCTTCACTCATGATGCCGACGAATTTGCAATTGTTAAAATTTTATCTGAATCTAGAAATACTTCGTGGGTTTTACTGCGTGCCACTATTTTCATACATTTTGCTATTTTTCCTGGATGGATGCTGCGGTATTTTTTATAGTCTCCGATAAGGAAAGGGTTTAATATTCCCATGGCGATTTTACCAATCTTTTCACTTAACCGATACTCATTTCGTTGGCCATCAATCAAAGAAGGTCTTAAAATAAAAGTATGGTGCACATTTTGTGCGAGCACATCGCATTCCATCTGTCCTTTTGTTTTACTATAAAAGAGGTTACTCTTACTGTTTGCCCCCATAGAGGACAAAACAATAAAAGTATCGATACCATTACTTTTAGCAAGCATTGCTGCGTTTACAGGAATCCCATAATCGATGGCTTTGTATTTTATTTTATCTGGCGTTTTTAATGCCGTAGTGCCGATACAACAAAAAACCTCGTCTCCGATAAATTGTTCTTTATACAGCTCTAACTGCATTAAATCGACAAGATACTCTTCTACTTTCAGGGACGTTGACGCTACCGAACTTCGCGAAAATAATTTAATTTTCTCATAACTACTGTCAGCAATTAACTGTTCTAAAAGGATACCTCCTGTCAAACCTGTTGCCCCTAAAATAATTGCTGTTTTACCCATTATTTATCTAAATCTGGTAAAACAAATGCATCTAAAACAGATTCCTTAGCCATCATATCTTCAATTGCTTTTACCGTTCTTGGGGCCTCCCCAGACAAGTTAATCGGTGTGGTTTTAGTTACTAAAATATCATCTTCAATACGGATTCCGATACTCCACCACTTTTCATCGCAGGCACTTCCAATTGGAATATAAATACCAGGTTCCATCGTTACCACCATATTCTCTTCAAAAGCACCATAATTTCCCGGATCATGCACATCTAATCCAATGTGATGCGAAGTACCATGCGGAAAATACGGGTGCTTTTCATCCAAAGTTTTTATAATTCCTAAAGCCAATAAACCTGCATTAATTACTTTCCTTGCTGCTTGGTTTGGTGCTGCCATACTTTCTCCAATAGTATATAAAGCAATTCCAGCTTCTTGGGCATCATACACTACATTATAAATCTCTTTTTGCTCGGTTGTAAACTTTCCATTTGCAGGAATAGTTCGTGTAACATCAGCAGTGTAGCCTCTGTATTCTGCCCCTAAATCCATTAAAACAAGCTCATCCCCTACCTTGGTTTTATTGTTCTCAATATAATGAAGAATACACCCGTTATTTCCTGCACCTACAATAGAAGGATACCCTTCATATTCCGCACCGTATTTTTTATAGACGAATTCGTGTATTCCTTGCAACTCGGTTTCTGACATATGTGGCTTCATAGCCTTCATAACTTCTATCTGTCCTACAGCGGATATACGCACTGCTTTCGTTAACAAAACCATCTCCTCTGCCGTCTTTACTTCTCTTAACGTTGCCATGTTTTTAGATAAAAAACTAATATCAACGTTTGTTTTCGCTTCCAATTTTAAAATTATTTTTTGCTGCAGCTCTTTCTTTAGTTTGGTATCTGTAGCTTCTTTGAATTGCATCAAATCTTCATCAGCACTTAATGTAGGGTCGTATGCTAACGCTCTGCCTATTATTTGTGCAACATTTGCTGTGTTTTCTATGGATGTAGACTTTACCAATTCATAAATTTGTTTTTTCATCGGTGATAAAACGTTTTTTATATTGTATCCCGAATTTTGTTTAAAAGAATGCACCAAGTCATATACCTCTGCGCTGTTCTTTGAAGAATTCCTGTAATCATCCTCAAATTTTTCAATAAAAATTCTATCAAACTTTTTAAAGTCGATATTTGTATTTACAAAGTCTTCTGCATTTAGCGCCATCTCAAAGCCTAAAGTTGTTTTTGCCCCTTCGATACCAAGGCGCTTACCGTTCCATTGCTCTGCTCTTGCATCCCGCTTTTGAACATATAAAATCTCGTTGTAAGAAATTTCCTTATCGCCTATTTGAAACTCAGAAAATAAAACTAAGACTGCGTTTGGTTCTCGATATCCTGTAAGGTAATAAAAGTTAGGGTCTTGATGAAAAACATAGTTTACATCATTTGCTCTGTTTCGAACTGAATTTGCAAAGACAATAGCCACTGAATTTGGTGGCATTTTTTCACGCAACGCAGCACGCCTCGCTTTATGAAACTCTTTTGACAAGAAATCTGTTGGTGTCTGTCCAAAAAGAGAAGTAGAAAAAATTAAAAATGAAACAAAAATAAATTTAAAACATTGCATAATAACTAATTTATGTATTCCTGTTCCAAATGTAGTATTAATTCTTTTTAACTTAAAAATATTAACAGAATATTAGTGCTTGGTAATTGCGAATTTTTCAATAATTTAGCCTAAAATCTAAGAAATCTATCCATGAAAAATATTGCTTTACATTCAATACACGAAAAATTAGGCGCAAAAATGGTTCCATTTGCAGGGTACAATATGCCGGTTCAGTATGAAGGTGTTACTGCAGAGCATTTAACGGTGCGAGCGGCTGTTGGTGTTTTTGATGTAAGTCATATGGGAGAGTTCTTAGTTAGCGGAAAAAATGCATTGGCGCTCCTGCAAAAAGTAACTTCAAATGATGCTTCTAAGTTAGAAATTGGGGATGCGCAATACAGTTGTTTTCCCGATAATAAAAACGGAATTGTAGATGATTTACTTTGCTATAAAATTGAAGAGAATGAATACTTATTAGTTGTAAATGCCTCTAATATTGAAAAAGATTGGAACTGGATTTCTAAATATAATGAGGATTTTAAAGCCGATTTAAAAGACCTTTCTGAAGACTATTCTTTATTGGCTATTCAAGGTCCTAAAGCTGTGGAAGCAATGCAATCTTTATCTTCTTTAGATTTAGGAGCAATTCCTTTTTATAAGTTTAAAATAAGTGACTTTGCGGGTATTGAAGATGTAATTATTTCTGCCACGGGTTATACCGGTTCTGGCGGATTTGAAATTTACTGTAAAAATGAGGATGCGGAACAAATCTGGAATAAGGTTTTTGAAGCTGGAGCGGCATTCGGAATTAAACCTATTGGTTTAGCTGCAAGAGATACCTTGCGTTTAGAAATGGGCTATTGCTTATATGGAAACGATATTGACGACACAACATCACCCATTGAAGCTGGTTTGGGTTGGATTACTAAATTCACCAAAGAATTTATAAATGCAGAAGCATTGGCCAAACAAAAAGAACAAAAACCAGAAAGAAAATTGGTTGCATTTGAATTGGACGTCAGAGGAATTCCAAGACATGGTTATGACATTGTTGATGCAGACGGAAAAGTAATTGGAGTCGTTACTTCTGGAACTATGAGTCCATCTTTGCAAAAAGGAATTGGAATGGGATATATCCCTCGAATTTCAGCAAAAGCTGGAACACAAATATTTATTCAGGTTCGTAAAAAAGCAATTCCTGCAACCATTATAAAATTACCTTTTTACAAAGGATAAATTAAAAATATTCTAAGCCTCACCTATTTTTGAGGTTTTTACATTAAAAAAAAACTATGAATTGTCTATTAACCGGAGGTGGCGGAATTGTTGGAAGTCATATTATTTTTGAATGGTTACACAAATCCATTGTTGACAAAACAGTGCAGCATCTTTTCGTGGTTATCAGAGATAATGAAAAATCTGCACAACAACGTTTAATCGCCATTCTACAAGACGCATCTCGTCCTGCTTTTTTAAATGAGTTTACTTTAGACGCATGTTTAGAAAAAATCACTGTAATTTCAAGTGATTTATCTACCATTAAAAAAGATACCTTAGAAGTATATGACTTCGATACTGTTATACATTGCGCAGGATCTACGAGCTTATTACACACCATAGATTCCAAGGAAAAAGTGCACACGCAAAACTACTTGGTAACCAAGCAACTTTTAGAACAGTTGCCAAAATCGGTTACTCGTTTTATGTATATCAGTACTGCCTATTCTTTTGGTATTCAAGACAAAAAAGTATCGGATACCATTGAAAATTATGCAGTTACAGATTTTAGAAATCCGTATGAACAGTCAAAGTACGAGAGTGAATTGTATGTAAAAGAAACTTGTAAATCTAAAAAAATAAGATCACAGATTTTAAGACCCAGTATTATTTGCGGTCGTTTGATAGACGCACCTTTTTATGAAACTCCAAAATTTGATGTGTTCTATTCTTGGGCGATATTTTTAGATAAATACGCAAATAAATCTAAAGAAAAATTTAGAATTTGGATCGATAAAGAAAGTGGATTAAACATTATTCCCGTTGATTTTGTCTCAAAAGCAATTCTGCACGCATTCTTAAACCCAACGATAAAAGAATTAAATATTGTAAACCCAGAACAGATATTGCATAAAAATTATGTGGGTGATGTTTTAGAATCTTTTAACGTGAATTCTTATGAATATGTAGCCGAAAGACCAAAGAATCTAAATGCCTTTGAACAATTGTATTACAAAAGTATTGGAAACCTTTTTGAGAAATATATATCCGTCCCTGATTTACAATTCGAGTCTGGTCTTATTTCAAAATTAATAAGCTCCTTGGAATTAAAAACTACTTTAGGTGTGCACGAGAATTTTATGAACTTGATTAATTTTTCAGTAGAAAAGAAATTTAGAAAAAGCTATTAATCGCTATAGAAAGTTAAATACAACACATATCCATTGGATTCATTAACTCAAATAATTTTAGGCGCGGCAGTTGGAGAAGCTGTTTTAGGAAGAAAAATTGGTAATAAAGCCATGTTATATGGAGCTATTGCTGGCACAATTCCTGACTTAGATGTACTCGCTTCCTTTTTTACAGATACCGTTAGCGCCTTAGAAATCCACAGAGGTTTTACACATTCTATATTTTTCTCTGTGTTCTTTGCACCCATTTTTGCATATTTAGTTACTCGGTTTGAAGCCTATAAGAATCTTAAAGATTGGGCTTGGTTTTTCTTTTGGACTTTTATTACACATCCTATTTTAGATACGCAAACAACTTGGGGAACACAACTTTTTTGGCCTTTAGACATTCGATTGGCGTTTAAAAATGTATTTGTTGTAGATCCGCTGTATACCCTTCCTTTTTTAATATTTATAATTTTAGCGATGCGTCAAAAAAAAGCAACTAAAAAAAGACGTTATTATAATAACTTAGGGTTGATCATTAGCAGTTCTTATTTAGTAATAACCCTAATTTTAAAAGGATTTGCATATCAAAAATTTACAAAAGCACTTGAGGTCCAAGGTATAAATTATAAGCATATAAATACAAAACCAACGCCATTAAACACCATTTTATGGAGTGCCAACGTGGCAACTGAAAATTCTTACTTCATTGGATATGCGTCATTTCTAGATAACAACCCAATTCAATTTTCAGAATATCCAAAAAATAACGAATTATTGGGCGATTTAGCAAAACATCCAAAAATGAAAAGAATGATTGCCATTTCCAAAGGTTGGTATACCATCAACAAAAAAGATGAGCAGTTGTATTTTAATGATCTGCGTTTCGGTGCTTTAAGCACGCAACCCAATGCAAGTAATTTTGTTTTTAAATATAAGATTCAGGAAGCTTCTAATGGCACGCTGTCTTTTATTGAGGAAGCAAAAGAAAAAAGTGATGGTAAAAAATTGCTCTTAGATTTATGGACCCGCATAAAAGGAAATTAAATAAATACTTTCTTATGGTCTTCTTGTCAAAAACACTGCAATTTGTATAATATTATATACCCTATTAAAACTGGTGCACATAGCCCTGAAAAGCCAACAAAAACTTATAAAACCCCCAATGAAAATTCATTGGGGGTTTTATAGTCTACTTTCTAAACGTGTTTCGAGTAATAATAGCTTTTAATTTTTGTTTTAATCCCTGGCCGGCATCATAAATGATTTGTTCGTTTGTAGGAAAAGAAACCATACGCAATCTAATTAAATCGATGTACGCCGATTCTAAGGCTCTTTTGTCACCTTTAAAGTTCGCATACGCGTGCTGAAAAGTAAACTCACTTGTTATTGGATGCGTTTGTATCGTTTGCTTTGAATTTAGGTTTACATACGTCACTTGTCCTATTACTTTTACTGATTTAAATTGTGTAAACTGGTATAATTCACAACGGACACTTACAAACTTATCTACCTTGATTTTATCCCCTTCTTCATCTAAAACTTGATCCCCATTTTCATCCAAAAGATATTCAAAGCCGTCTTTCACCTCTTTTTCTTTGATAATTTCTTTTTCTCTTACTTGTTCTGGCGAAACCTCAATTTTTCTCAAGTTTAATTCCAAACCAAAATCGTACGTTATTTGTGGATCCTTCGAACCATGATAAACCGTCCATAATTCATTTAAACCATAGGTGTCAAAATTTAATAAATCTTCTTCTAATCTTTTAGGAAGTACCTGCTGTGTTTCATTTTTCATAAAAACCAGCACAAAGTCTAATCCCCTTTCACGCGCAATATCTATTAAATTACGAACATCTTTAAAATTAGGATTTATCTTTTCAATATAATCCAAATCGTTGTGAGCGGCTCTGTAGTCAAATTTATTATTTGCATCGAACAGTTTTATTGCTTTTGAATATAAGTACGCTGACAGTTGGTTTTTATTTGAAATAATTTCATCATCATAATTAGTAAACTGAAATACAGCATTTCTTTTTTCTGCTAAAATAAATAATGGCAATAACGGTTTTAAAGTTTCTTGCCTTCTTTTCAAATTCTCATATAAAACAAAAACAGTTTCTATTTTTTCCGGGTTGTTCTCTTTTTTTAAAAAATTGATACGTGCTAAATCTTTCGCAGTTGCTTTTATGAAAGCCTCTTCTAAAAGTAAAATATAAGGCTGATTCCTTTTTTTAGTTTTATTTCTTTTTAGGTTGTCAATCGCAGTATTAATTGCGCTGTCGTAATTTCCATTACTAATGGCCTCTTGTGTATTTTTGACACTACTACAAGAAGTTATCAAAAAGATAAATGCTATAAAAAGTATAATTTTTTTCATAATAAGTCTTGTTATTGAATGTTATAAATAGGTATTCAACTTTAACTCTCTCCTCTCACTAGCTAAAGATACTTTTTTTTAAATAAAAAATCCCGATAATTTCTCATCGGGATTATTATAGTTTATTTTCAAAGAGAGTTACACGTTAAAACGAAAATGCATTACATCACCATCTTTTACAACATAGTCCTTTCCTTCTACTCTCATTTTTCCAGCCTCTTTTACCTTGGCCTCAGATCCAAAAGTCACATAATCCTCATAGGCAATTGTTTCAGCTCTAATAAAACCTTTTTCAAAATCTGTATGAATCACTCCTGCAGCTTGTGGCGCAGTAGATCCGATAGGAATTGTCCAAGCTCTTACTTCTTTAACACCTGCTGTAAAATACGTTTGTAAATTTAATAATTTGTATGCAGAACGCACCAATCTGGCTACACCCGCCTCTTCTAAGCCGATATCTGCTAAAAACATTTGACGCTCTTCGTAATCGTCTAATTCTGTAATATCTGCTTCTGTACCCACTGCCAAAACAATTACTTCCGCATTTTCATCTTTTACAGCTGCTCTTATTTTTTCTACATAGTCATTTCCTGAAACGGCAGCACCTTCATCAACATTACAAACATATAATACTGGCTTCGCGGTAATAAACTGCAAAGATTGCACAAACTCTTGCTCTTTTTCGCTGAAAGACAAGGCTCTTACAGAGATTCCTTTTAGTAAGGTTTCTTCAATTTTCAATAAAACAACCAATTCTGCTTGGGCATCTTTGTTTCCTGTTTTTGCCGTTCTTTTTACACGTTCCAATCTCTTTTCTACAGTTTCTAAATCTTTTAACTGCAACTCAATATCGATTGTTTCTTTATCTCTTACAGGATCTACAGATTCATCTACATGAATAATATTATCGTTGTCAAAACAACGAATTACATGTAAAATAGCATCTGTTTCTCTAATATTTGCCAGAAACTGATTTCCTAATCCTTCTCCTTTACTTGCTCCTTTTACCAAACCAGCAATATCTACAATCTCAACAGTTGCAGGCATTACACGTTCTGGATTTACCAATTCTTCTAATTTTTCAATTCTTTTATCGGGTACATTTACAACCCCTATATTTGGTTCTATCGTACAAAAAGGAAAGTTGGCACTTTGCGCTTTCGCATTTGACAAACAATTAAATAAAGTCGATTTTCCTACGTTTGGTAATCCTACAATTCCAGCTTTCATTTCTTTAGATTTTCGAGTGCAAATATATATTTTTATTCATAAAAAAACCTCGAATAAATTCGAGGTTTTCTTCTTAGTTATCAGACGCTTAAATAGTACGTCTTATTCATTGTGTAAAAAGCGTTGTTTTTCTAACAAAACTTGTTCTGTTTCCACATTATCATCATCTGGCACACAACAATCTACAGGACAAACTGCAGCACATTGTGGCTCATCATGAAATCCTTTACACTCCGTACATTTATCTGGCACAATGTAATAAATTTCATCTGAAACGGGTTCTTGCGTTTCATCGGCGTTTACAGATTTACCGTTTGGCAATACCGCCTTTCCTTTTAAATCTGTTCCTTCTGAATATTTCCAATCATCTGCTCCTTCATAAATTGCTGTATTTGGACATTCTGGTTCACATGCCCCACAATTTATACATTCATCTGTTATTATAATTGCCATAACTTTCTTTTCTGTTTTGTACCTTTGCAATTGCAAAAATAACACCAAAAATAGTCACAACCAAAATAAATGAATAGTATTCAAAATAGAATCAATGCTTTTGTAAAGTTAGGAACTTTTTTAAGTCAGTTTTCTCAAAATAAAATTGAGAAAGCAGCAGGCATAGATCACAATGATTTATTTTTTGAGGGTTTTAAACATCAGATGAAAATAGCACAAGAAAAAAATTCTTGGTTTACAAAAGATAATATCTTATTTGCAGTACAGAGTTGGTCTGCGGCACTCACAAAAAATAATTTAGAAGCTTGGACCTCTAAAAACGAATTTCCAATAAAAACGCCCAAAACAATTGCTATTGTAATGGCCGGAAATATCCCTTTGGTTGGTTTTCATGATTTCTTATCTGTTTTAATTTCGGGGCATTCTGTACTGATCAAACAATCGTCTAATGACAAACATTTACTACCTTTTTTAGCGAAGTATATCGAATATATTGAGGAGAGTTTTAAAGGAAACATCACTTTTACGGAACAGAAATTAGAAAATTTTGACGCTGTAATTGCTACCGGAAGTGACAATACAGCTCGTTATTTTGAATATTATTTTAAGAATAAACCTAATATAATACGGAAAAGTAGAAATTCTGTGGCGGTTATTACAGGAAAAGAAACAGAAGAAGACTTACAAAAATTAGCTGATGATGTTTTTACCTATTTCGGGCTAGGTTGCAGATCTGTCTCTAAATTATATGTCCCAAAAGACTATGATTTTAACATTTTCTTTAATGGGATGTTTGTCAAAAAAGACGTCATCAGCAATGCAAAATATGCCAACAATTACGATTATAACAAGGCTGTCTATTTAATGAGTTTGTTTGATTTATTAGAGAATGGTTTTCTAATGATAAAAGAAGATGCAAGTTATGCTTCTCCCATTGCTACTATTTTTTACGAATATTATGACAGTGAAATAGATTTAAAAATAAAATTACACCAAGACAAAGAAAAAATTCAATGTATTGTTGCCAAAAACTTTATAGAAAATGAAGTTGCTTTTGGTGCTACTCAACATCCAAAATTAGAAGACTATGCAGATGGTGTGAATACCTTGGAATTTTTATCTAAACTATCCTAAAAATGAAGAAACATAATTTTAGTGCAGGACCTTGTATTCTGCCTCAAGAAGTTTTACAAAAAGCGGCAGCAGCAGTGCTTAACTTTAACGACGATGATTTATCTCTAATTGAAATATCTCACAGAAGCAAGTCTTTTGTCGCCGTTATGGAAAAAGCAAGATCTTTAGCTTTAGAATTATTAGGTTTAGAAAACAAAGGTTACCAGGCCTTATTTTTACATGGTGGAGCGAGTTTAGAATTTTTAATGGTTGCTTACAACCTTTTAAATAAAAAAGCGGCATATCTAAATACGGGGACTTGGTCAGACAATGCTATCAAGGAAGCAAAAGCTTTTGGTGAAGTGCTGGAAGTAGGTTCTTCAAAAGACAAAAATTTCAATTATATCCCAAAAGGATATTCCATACCTGAAGAGGTAGATTATTTTCATTGTACCAGTAACAATACGATTGCAGGAACACAAATGAAATCATTTCCAGAAAGCAATGTTTCTTTAATTTGTGATATGAGTTCAGATATTTTTTCCCGTCAACTAGACTTCGAGAAATTTGATTTGATTTACGCAGGAGCGCAAAAAAATATGGGCCCGGCAGGAACCACTTTAGTCATTGTTAAAGAAGAAATCTTAGGAAAAGTGTCCAGACAAATTCCTACAATGTTAGATTACCAAGTACATATCAAAAAAGAAAGTATGGCGAATACGCCGTCTGTTTTTGCAGTATATGTTTCAATGTTGAATTTACAATGGTTGAAAGATATTGGTGGTATTCAATTTATTGAAGAAGTAAACAATAAAAAAGCGGCACTTTTATATGCAGAAATTGATAGAAACCACTTATTTAAAGGGATGGTAGCTAAAGAAGACAGAAGTACCATGAATGCTACTTTTAACTTGACAGATGCTTCCTTAACAGCAACATTTGATACCTTATGGAAAGCAGCAGGAATCAACGGTCTAAATGGACATAGAAGTGTTGGTGGCTATCGCGCAAGCATGTACAATGCACTTCCATTGCATAGTGTGCAAGTTTTAGTAGATATAATGCAAACCCTAGAAAACGAACACGCCTAAACGCGATAGTAAATGGACTCCAATAAAAAATATTTTTTAAACTTTAAAGGTTAAAAATTAAAACAAACAAAACATAAAAACTTCTTTCTTTAGTAAGAATTAGAGACATACAGACAAATGAAAATATTAGCAAACGACGGAATTTCTCAAAGCGGAATTGATACTTTAGAAAAAAAAGGATTTGAAGTAATAATAACAAAAGTTGCTCAAAATCAGTTAGAAAACTATATCAATGAACATACTATTGATGCTCTTTTAGTAAAAAGTACAACTCAAATTGGGCAAGAACTAATAGACGCCTGTCCAAGTATTAAATTAATTGGATGCGGGGACGGTAGTCTCGACAATATTGATGTTTCCTATGCAGAAGACCAAGGTTTACATATAATAAATGCTCCTGAAACTGCAGCAAATGCTGTTGCTGAATTGGTTTTTGCACACTTATTTGGATTGGTGAGATTCTTGCATGCTTCAAATAGAGAGATGCCTTTAGAAGGAGATTCTCGTTTTAAAGAATTAAAAAAAGCCTTTAGTGAAGGCATCGAATTAAGAGGCAAAACTATTGGTTTAATCGGTTTTGGAAGTATTGGACAAGCAGTAGCTAAAATTGGTTTGGGCTTAGGAATGAATGTAATTGCAACAGATAAAAAGGTTACAAGCGCACCCATTATCGTTGATTTTTTTAATGGCCAAAAAGTAACCATCAATATTGAAACCATTTCAAAAGATGTCGTTTTAAAGGAAGCTGATTTTATTTCTTTGCATGTACCTATGCAAGAGGGGTATCTAATTAAAGAAGATGATATTAAAAAAATGAAGGATGGCGTGGGAATTATAAATACCGCTGGTGGTGGAATTTTACATGAAGTAGACCTTGTAAAAGCCATTGAAAGCGGTAAAGTACAGTTTGCTGGTTTGGACGTGTTTGAAACAGAGCCAACACCTGCAGTTCAATTGTTAATGAATCCAGAAATATCTTTAACACCGCATATTGGTGGCGCTACAAAAGAGACCGAAGAAAGAAATGGAATCGCATTAGCACAACAAATTATTCAGCTTTTACGCTAATATATGGCCATTGTAAAACCTTTTAAAGCAGTGCGAGCAACCGGAGATAAGGTAGCCCAAGTTTCGTCTAAAGCACACGGTGTTTATACTCCAGAAATGCTGAGTTCTAAATTGGCACGCAATCCATATTCTTTTTTACATGTGACCACTCCTGCGCACAAAGACCCAAAAAAAGAACGCAGTGAAAAAGTACGTTTTAAACTAGTACAAAAACAATATGCAGAGTTTAAAGAGCAAAACGTTTTTACACAAGATAAAACACCAGCTTTCTATATTTATAAAAAAACAACGACTAAAACATCTTTTTGTGGAATAATTGCTGCTAGCGCTGTTGAAGACTGTTTGAATAATAATATAAAAAAACACGAAGGAACCCTTAGAAAAAGAGAGTTATTATTTGAAAACTACTTGAGAAATACGGGATTTACTGCAGAACCTGTATTATTATCATACCCTGACAATGCTAAAGTTGTCGATATTCTTAAAAAATATTCGCAATACAAAGCAAACTATGAATTTACTACCGCCAATAAGGACATGCATGTTCTTTGGGTGGTAACCGATGCATCTGATATTAAAAAAATAACAAGTGCATTTCAAGAAATTGACACCTTATATATTGCAGACGGCCACCACCGGTCATCCGCTTCCTGTTTGTTAGCGGAACGTTTAAAAAAAGAAAACCCGCAGCATACAGGAACCGAAGCATATAACTTTTTCATGAGTTATTTAGTAGCAGAGAGTGAATTGAGCATGTACGAGTTCAATCGCTTCATAAAAGATCTAAATGGCCACACAGCTCAAGAACTCTTATTTACATTAGAGTCTTTTTTTACTATTAAAAATTACGGTACAGAATTTTATAAACCGTTAAAAAAGCATAGTTTTAGCATGTATTTAGAAGGCGAATTTTATGCTTTGACTTTAAAAGAAGCGATCTATCCTTTTACAGATGCACTCAGTAAATTGGATGCTCAAATTCTTTACAAAACCGTTTTAAAACCACTATTAGGCATCAATGATATTAGAGATGATTCTAAAATCGTGTATTCTCAAAACAAATCGAATGGTCTAGAACTAAAGACAAAAGTAGATACAGGTGCTTTTAAAGTTTCTTTCGGGATGTACTCAACCAATATAAAAGAACTCAAAGAAATTGTAGATGCAGGCTTGTTAATGCCCCCAAAAACGACTTATATAGAGCCGAAACTAAGAAGTGCTTTGACTATTTATGAGTTTTAACACTGTTTGCTCTTTTGAGCTTGAAGTAGCTTTTAATAAAAAAAACAAAATGAAAATACAAAAAAATATACAAGACATAATAAAATCAATTCCAGAAAATGTAACGCTAGTTGCTGTTTCTAAAACCAAACCTATTTCCGACCTTCAAGAAGCCTATAATGGTGGCCAGCGCATTTTTGGTGAAAATAAAATACAGGAAATGGCTGCTAAGTTTGAGGCACTCCCTAAAGATATTCAATGGCACATGATTGGTCATTTACAAAGTAATAAAATAAAGTACATGGCCCACTTCGTAAATTTAATTCATGGAATAGACAAATTTAAAACCTTGAAAGAAATTAACAAACAAGCAAAAAAACACAATCGAATTATTTCGTGTCTACTGCAAGCAAAAATAGCGCAAGAGGAAACAAAATTCGGGCTGTCTTTTGGCGAAATAGATCAGATCTTACAAAGTCAAGAGTTTAAAGAATTGGAAAATATAAAAATTGTTGGTTTTATGGGAATGGCGTCATTTACCGACAACCAAGTACAATTGAACGAAGAATTCGCGTCTTTAAATAGGTTTTATCAACTAACTAAAACAAAAACAGTTACTTCTAACTGCGAACTAGAAACGCTTTCTATGGGAATGAGTGGAGACTATAACCTGGCCATAAAAAATGGAAGCTCTATGATACGAGTAGGGAGTTCAATTTTTGGTAATAGAAATTATAGTTCGTAAATTTACATTCTAAGAAATAATAATTTGTACGCAATATTAGACATTGAAACTACCGGGGGGAAATTTAATGAAGAAGGCATTACAGAAATTGCCATTTATAAATTTGACGGCCATACGATTGTAGACCAATTTATTAGTTTGGTGAACCCAGAAAAGGAAATTCAACAATTTGTTGTGGGGCTCACAGGCATCAATAATAAAATGCTACAAAATGCTCCTAAGTTTTACGAGATAGCCAAAAGAGTTATCGAAATAACAAAAAACTGCACTTTAGTCGCGCACAATACCACTTTTGATTATCGGATTTTAAGTACAGAATTTGATCGATTGGGTTATGACTTCAACAGAAATACGTTATGCACTGTAGAGCTGAGCAAGCAATTAATTTTAGACCAACCTTCGTATAGTCTCGGTAAACTTACAAAGGCATTAGGCATCCCAATGACAGATAGGCATCGTGCTTCTGGTGATGCTTTAGCTACCGTGCAGCTTTTCAAGCTACTTTTAGAAAAAGACAGCACAAAAACAATCATAAAAGAGTACGTAAAATACTATGATCAGCGCATTGAAAAAGATAGAATTCAGAAGTTAATAGCCGCAGTACCTTCGGACACAGGACTGTTTTACGTGCATGATAAAAATGGAAAAATACTATTTTTAGGACGCGGAAAAAATGTAAAGTCGGAAGTAAATAAATTATTTTTGAAAGAAACAAAAAGAGCTTTAAAAATTCGAGAGAGAGCAACTTCTATTACCTATGAAAAAACAGGAAATGAACTCTTTACACGCTTAAAATACTATTTACAGTTAGAAAAACTTGCTCCAAAATATAATATTAAGAAGAAAAGAAAGCCTTTATTGTATGACTTTAACAATGATGATTTCATTATTTTAGACAAAGGCAGAGAAACAGAAGAGCATGCGCTAATACTTGTAGAAAATAATCAAGTTTTTGGGTATGGGTATACAAGTTTAGCACACCAAGAAAATAACATTGACATTCTAAAATCAGTACTTACTCCAATCGAAGACAAGGAATTAGCTAAAATAATTGTTAAAAATTATTTAAACAGTTATACGGTTCAAAAAATTGTACGTCTCTAACTTTAACTCTAATTAAAGATTTGTATCTAACAATTTACAAAAAACAAAAAACTTAACTAATATTAGACCAAATTTTAGATGATTTTGTCATTTGAATAAAAGCTTTTTTTATTAAAATATTTTCTTCTTTCGCTAAATTTTCATCCACTTGTAATAAGGAAATAGCAGTATTCCTGGCCACTACTAAAATTTTAGAATCTTTTACTACATCGGCAATTTTAAGATCTAAAACACCACTCTGTTGTGTTCCCATAATATTTCCAGGACCTCGCAACTTCAAGTCCACCTCTGCAATTTTAAAACCATCAGTAGTGTCAACCATTGTTTTCAGACGCGTCTTTGCCTCTGGTGATAATTTAAAACTGGACAAAAGAATACAATAACTTTGATCAGCTCCTCGTCCAACCCGACCTCTTAATTGATGCAATTGTGAGAGTCCAAAACGTTCTGAACTTTCAATGATCATAACACTGGCATTGGGCACGTTTACACCTACCTCAATAACCGTTGTGGCCACCATAATTTGCGTTTCACCCTTTACAAAGCGCTCCATTTCAAACGCTTTGTCTGAAGGTTTCATCTTACCGTGCACAATACTAATTTGATATTTTGGCAATGGAAATTCTCTGGATACACTCTCGTAGCCATCCATTAAATCTTTATAATCCATTACTGCAGACTCTTCGATTAATGGGTACACCAAATAGACTTGTCTTCCTTTATCAATTTCATCTTTCATGAATTTAAAAACAGCCAAACGATTGCTATCAAAACGATGCACTGTCTTTACTTCTTTTCTTCCAGGAGGCAATTCATCAATAACAGAAATATCCAAATCACCATACACAGACATCGCCAAGGTCCTGGGAATTGGGGTTGCCGTCATCACTAAAATATGTGGAGGTAATTCATTTTTAGCCCATAACTTTGCGCGTTGCTTTACCCCAAATCGGTGCTGCTCGTCAATAATAGCGATGCCTAAGTTTTTAAATTGCACTTTATCCTCCAATAAGGCGTGCGTACCAATCAATATATTTAAAGTACCCTCTTCTAAACCTGCATGAATCTCTCTTCTTTTTTTAGTTCTAACAGAGCCTGTTAACATAGCAACCTTGAGACCCATACCCGCAACCAATTTTGAAACTGCAATAAAATGCTGATTTGCTAATATTTCTGTAGGTGCCATAATAGTTGCCTGAAAACCATTATCGATGGCTAAAAGCATGGCTAAAATAGCTACAATCGTTTTTCCTGACCCTACATCTCCCTGCAGCAAACGGTTCATATGTGCTCCAGATGCCACATCCTTTCGAACTTCTTTCAAAACTCTTTTTTGCGCATTTGTCAAATCAAATGGCAATCTATTTGTATAAAAATCATTGAAAATAGTCCCTACTTTTTCAAAGACTTCTCCTTTTATTTTCGTTTTATTGAGGAGCTTCTTTCGCAATAACTGCAACTGAATAAAAAATAATTCTTCAAATTTTAATCGATTTTCTGCTTTTGTGAGGTGTTCTTGACTTTTTGGAAAATGTGCATTTACAAGTGCTTCTCGTTTGGACATAAACTTAAAATCCTCCAAAATCTCTCGCGATAAATTTTCTTGAATACTATCATAAAACTGTTCCAACAAACGCTGTACGTAGGTCCCCATAATTCTATTAGAAACCCCTGCATTTATTAACCTTTCTGTGGCGTGATAAACCGGCTGCATCTTAGTCTGCAACTTTTTTTTATGAGCACTAAACAATTCTAATTCTGGATGTGGAATGCTAAAACTCCCATTGTAGTGATTGAGTTTTCCATAGACCACATAGGGCTCATTTACTTTCAAAGAGTCCTTGAGCCATTTTTGTCCTTTAAACCAGACCAATTCAATGCTTCCCGTAGCGTCTTGAAAGGTAGCTACTAAACGACTGCCTCTTTTTTGTGCTATTGAATTTACTCGTGTAATACGCCCTACAATTTGCACTTCTGAAGAATTTGGCTGCAAATCTTTTATGGCATGAAATGTAGTTTTGTCAATGTAGCGAAAAGGAAAGAAATTAAGCAGATCATTGCAGGTCTTCAAGCCCAGTTCCGTGCACAAAAGCGCTGCTCTTTGCACACTAATTCCCTCGATATATGTAATTGGATAATTTAAATTCAACTTCAATTTTTCTATGGTTCAAAAATAATGAAATCAGATTAAAAAAAGAATTAAATTGATATTTATTGTGCTTTAGAAAAGGAAGTCTCCATACTTTTCAATTCGCAACAAGCGTTGCTCGCGCTAATACTAGTAAAAAATTACATCTTGCTTTCTTGAAAACAAAAAATAAAGCAGATACCATACTTTAGAACTTTTCAATTTGCTCAATATCCTTCTTTTAAAAAGAGCTTTTATACATGTATATGTGAAAGGTTTTTCTAAACAACTTTTAAATTGCACACCTCCTACTTATATGTATATTTGCAACCCATAAGAAGATAAAATGAGATTACACAGGAATTTAACTTTTGCAGTAATAGACAGCATTAGAGATATATTTAACGAAGGTGTTTATGCTGACAAAGCAGTAGAAAAGGCTTTAAAACGTGACAAACGTTGGGGAGCTAGAGACCGTAAATTTGTTGCTGAAACAATTTATGATATTGTTCGCTGGAACCGCTTGTATGCTGAAATTGCAGAAGTGAAAGCACCCTATGATAGAGACAATATTTGGAGGTTGTTTTCTGTGTGGTGTATCTTAAGAGGAATCGCTTTACCAGATTGGAATCAAGTTGGTGATGTACCAGAAAGAAAAATTAAAGGTCGTTTTGATGAACTTTCTAGAACCAGAAAATACAGAGAATCGATTCCAGATTGGATGGATGAAATGTGTGTTAAAGAGTTGGGAGAAGAAATTTGGACCAAAGAAATTGCTGCTTTAAACGTGCAAGCAAATGTAATTTTAAGAACGAACACCTTAAATATTTCTAAAGAAATACTGCAAAAGAAATTAAAAGCTGAAGATATAAATACGGAATTTGTTCCGAATCACCCAGATGCTTTAATTTTACCAGAAAGAGCAAATGTTTTCAAAAGCGAAGCTTTTCACAACGGATTTTTTGAAGTTCAAGATGCCTCATCTCAGTTAGTAGCGGCGTATTTAGACGTAAAACCTGGCATGAAAGTAATTGATACCTGTGCCGGCGCTGGAGGTAAAACGTTACATTTAGCTGCTTTAATGGAGAATAAAGGACAAATTATTGCCATGGATATTTACGAAAGTAAACTCCGTAAGTTAAAGGTTCGAGCGAAAAGAAACAAAGCACATAACATTGATTTGCGTGTGATTGATTCTACAAAGCCAATTAAAAAATTACACGGCAAAGCAGATCGAATTTTAATAGACGCTCCTTGCTCTGGCTTAGGTGTTATTCGCAGAAATCCAGACTCAAAATGGAAGCTACAACCTGAGTTTATAGAAAATATTAAAAAAATACAACAGGAAATTTTACAGCAATATGCTGCCATGTTAAAGCCCGGTGGGAAAATGGTATACGCAACTTGTTCTGTGTTGCCCTCTGAGAACCAAGAACAAGTTAAGACTTTTTTAACATCAGAAGCTGGAAAAGAGTTTATATTTGTTTCGGACAAAAAAGTTTTAGCACATGTCTCCGGTTTTGATGGCTTCTATATGGCACTGTTAGAAAAGAAAAAATAATTATATACCACTATATTTTAATAGTGATTGCAGAGAAGAAGATTAATAATTTAAAATATTAAATATATGCTTAAAAAATTACTTTCGTTTTATTGCCTTTTATGTATCTCTTTTCTTACTTTTTCTCAAGAATCCTACTATCAAGATGTAGATAAAAGTTTGTTCGGTGTAGCTTTAAAGGATGCATTAACTGCTAAAATTACTACAACGCATACAAACACATTAGAATACACTAGCAGTGGTCCCGATGTTTGGGATGCAACAAGAGCTACAGATGAGAATCCCGAAAACACAAATGAAGTCGTTTTGTTTTATGGCTGGGAAGCGGGTAATGATCAAGATATAACAAATGATTCTTACAGAAACAAAAACCTCCAAGATAATGGTAGCGGTGAAGATTTCGTTTGGAATCGAGAACATATTTTTCCTAAGTCTTTAGCAAACCCAATACTGAACACGGATGATCCAGGACCGTCTACAGATGCGCATCATTTAAGAGCAGCAGACAGAGGTAGGAATTCGGCAAGAAATAATAGAAAGTATGGAAGAGGAACTGGAAATTCAAACTACTCTACTACAGATTTTCATGAAGGTTTAGATGGTCCAAATACAGCTGCCTGGTATCCTGGGGATCAATGGAAAGGAGATGCCGCAAGGATGATTATGTATATGTATGTGCGTTACGGAAGTATTTGTTTACCAACTGCTGTTGGGGTGGGAAGTCCAGAATTTACCGAAGATGAAATGATTGATTTATTTTTACAATGGAATGTAGAAGATCCAGTTTCAACGATTGAAATCGCTAGAAATACGTATCATGAAAATACTTCAAATTATGCAGCACAAGGAAATAGAAATCCTTTTGTAGACAATCCGTATTTAGCGACAAGAATTTGGGGTGGAAATTCTGCCGAAGACCGCTGGAACTATTATAAAAACTCAGATACTGAGGCACCGACCACTCCATCAGACGTTACCTTAACTGATATTACCTTTAATAGCGTCAACATTTCTTGGTCTGCTTCTTCTGATAATATTGGTGTTACAGGCTATAATGTCTATGTAGATGAAGTTTTAAGAGCACAAACTTCTAGCTCAATTACAAACACTACAATTTCTAATCTAAGCACAAATACAAACTATAACTTTACAGTTGTAGCTAAAGATTTAATAAATAATAGGTCTGCCTCCGCTACCATAACTGGAAAAACCTTAGAAGATACACAAGCACCAACAATACCTGCAGGTCTAGTTGTTAGTAACGAAACAGATTCTTCTTTTGAAGTTTCTTGGCAAGCAGCTATAGATAATAATGTGGTAACAGGTTATGAGATATATGTAGATAATAGCCTAACTGCAACCAGTGAAACAAACACATATACAGTCATTGGATTAAACACCGAAACTACGTATGCATTGGAAATAGTGGCATATGATGCTGACAATAATAAGTCTAATCGAAGTGCATCTATAAATGGAACAACCACAGCTGGAACCTCTAATGGAATTACGGAGCTTTTTATTTCTGAATATGCAGAGCCAAGTATAGCCAATAATAAAGCGATTGAAATTGTTAATCTAACCGCTTCAACGGTTAATTTATCAGAGTATTCTATTCAAAAACAACATAATGGAGGTTCTTGGATAGATGATTATCCATTAGGAAACGCTAATATTGTTCCAGGTGATGTCTTTGTAATAGTTCATGCTGATACAAATAACAGTTTACTTTTAGCGGAAGCAGACAAATTTGGACCTCCAAATATTGATGCCTCTCCTTATGGTTATGGTTCTCCTTTTAACTTTAATGGAAACGATCCTGTTGGCTTGTTTAAAAATGGGGAATTAATTGATATAATTGGCGAAGAAGGCAATTCAAGCAATCATATTCAAAATAAAACATACCGAAGAAAAGCAACTGTTTCTGAACCAAACACAAGATTTGACAGTTCTGAATGGGATCTTTTAGACGCGGATACTTTTGATGATTTTGGTAGTCATACCTCAACTTTAAGTACCAATACAATTTCTTTTGAATCTTTTAAAATGTTTCCAAATCCAACAAATGGGGACAAAATCTATTTTAATACTTCGGTTGATTCGAGGGTAAATATTTACACTGTTCTAGGAAAATTAGTACAATCCTCAAAGGTCACAAAAACTAAAAATAGCATAGACATTTCTCAATTCGCTAAGGGAATTTATCTAGTGAAAATTAATTCTGGGAAACAATTTATTTCTAAAAAACTAATTAAAAATTAATATTATACATTCACAAAATTATTCAAAACTGAATTATTTTTAACACTAAAAAAATGAGAATAAAATTACTACTTCTACTATCCTTAGTATTCACCTTTGCTATTTCTGCACAAGAGCAGTATTATACTGGTGTTGATTTAACTGCAGAGGGTGCAGAATTAAAAGAAAATTTAGCAGCAAAAACAATAGGTGCGCATACAACCTTTTTAAGTTATACGCCCGGGGTTTGGGAGTCCTCTAAAATAACAGATGTAAACCCAGAGAATAGTTCAGAAGTTTTATTAGTTTATGGTTACTCTGCGTCTGGTACTACTGCCAGAACAAGTGGCATCAATAATAGTGGAGGTGGTCAAGGGCAATGGAATAGAGAACACACCTATCCAAGATCTTTAGGAAACCCAGGTTTAGGATCTTCAGGTCCTGGTGCTGATGCACATCATTTGCGTCCTTCAGATGTGCAATACAATGGCCAAAGAGGTAACTTAAAATTCGCGGACGGTGCTGGTACTTCTGGCAGTGTTTCTGGTGGATGGTATCCTGGTGATGAATGGAAAGGAGACATCGCTCGGATGATGATGTACATGTATATTCGGTATGGAAACCAATGCCAACCAAATAACGTTGGTATTGGAAGCAACGCTGCTACTGGTGACTTTATGATTGATTTATTTTTAGATTGGAATGTAGAAGACCCTGTTTCTGATTTTGAAAGACAAAAAAATACCCACCACGATTCTAACCAAAACTATGCGCAAGGAAATAGAAATCCATTTATAGACAATGCCTATTTAGCTACTAGAATTTGGGGAGGAGCCCCTGCAGAAGATTCATGGGGAATTTATACGTCTAATGATAATGAAGCGCCCACAGTGCCTACAAGCATTGTTCTTAGTAATGCAACCACTTCTACGATAAATGCTAGTTGGACTGCTTCTGAAGATAATGAAGCCGTAACAAAATACGAAATATATGCCAACGGAACGTTAAACGGAGAAACAGCAAGCACTAATTATACGGCAACCGGCTTCAACTCAAATACGTCCTATGCCATCACTGTGTTGGCGAAAGATCTTGCAGGTAATGCATCTGCCCAATCTGCGCCTGCGAACGGCACCACCACTACCGATACCACAGCGCCGTCAGTTCCTAGCAACGTAAATATTACTTTTATTACCGGAACCAGCTTTCAAGTGAATTGGACTGCTTCCACAGATAATACGGCAGTGACAAGTTATGATGTTTATATTGATGGTGCGTTAAATGGTGCTGCTACAGGAATAAATTATACGGTCTCAGGTCTTACTATTTCAACCGATTATAGTGTGCGGGTTTTAGCAAAAGATTCGGCAAATAACCAATCAGCGCAGTCAACAGCTGTTACTGCAACTACTACCAACGGGGTAAATAGTGTTGTAGAATTGTTTTTCTCAGAATATGTTGAAGGTGTTGGGAATAACAAGGCTTTAGAAATTGTAAATTTAACGGACAACCCTATTAATTTATCAGGGTACAGTATAAAAAAGCAATCGAATGGCGCGGGTGGTTGGATCAATGCACTGCCGTTAAATGGAACCATTGACGTAAATGATGTTTTTGTCATGATTCATTTTCAGGCGGATGATGCTACTTTAGTTGCAGAAGCTGATTTAGTAGCACCAGAGGGTTCAAACTATGGAGCACCGGTTAACTTCAATGGAAACGATGCTGTAGGTTTATTTAAAAATGATGTTTTAATTGATATCATTGGTGTTTTGGGCGAGACTGCTAAAAATTTCGAGAGTATGACCTTGAGAAGAAAATTAACAATCACCACTCCAAACATCACTTATATTGCCTCTGAATGGGATCAATACGCTTATAATACATTTGAAGGCATTGGAACCTACAATGCAACTGCCGGTTTAAATTCTTCTGTTTTTAATTCTTTTAAAATATATCCCAACCCTACCTATGGAAATACAGTATATTTTAAGGTGGGTGCAAAAACAAAGATAAAAGCCTACAATGTACTAGGTAAATTGGTGCAAACGGCAATCATAGATAGCAATAACAAGAGTATGGACATTACAACATTGGCCAAAGGAATCTATATTTTACGGGTCCAAACGGCAAATGAATTTATAACTCAGAAATTAATTAAAAGATAATGCTCTTTTAATTCATCAAAAAAAAACGATTCAATTGAATCGTTTTTTTTTGTTTAAAACCTCGTGAATAACTCAAAAATTTCAAAGAAATAATTCATCAAAATTAAATTGAAAAAAAGTAAATTTGCATTTTTATACCAATAACCAAACACAACACAATAATGATTCATTTCTTTGGAAATAAAGACAGTAAAATATATGCTGTTCAAACAACAAAAGAACTAACTGCAAAGACAGTTTCTAAATTAACTTGGTTATTTGCCAATCAACCTAAAATTGAAGCAGCAGCTATTAATGCTTTTTTTGTAGGCCCAAGAGCAGCAATGATTACTCCTTGGAGTACAAATGCAGTTGAAATTACTCAGAATATGGCAATTTCTGGCATCCTAAGAATTGAAGAATTCACAGTATTTTCTGAAGATTTTACAGATTTTGACCCTATGATTTCTGAGAAATTCACCAGTTTACATCAAGAATCATTTACAGTAGCCGTTCTGCCAGAAGCGATTTTAGATATCGAAGATATTGCAGCTTACAATGCCCAAGAAGGTTTGTCTTTAAGTACAGATGAAGTTGAATATTTAGAAAGTGTTGCAACAAAAATTGGAAGAAAATTAACAGATTCTGAAGTATTTGGCTTTAGTCAAGTGAATTCAGAACACTGTAGACATAAAATATTTAACGGAACTTTTGTTATTGATGGCGAAGAACAACCTACTTCCCTATTCAACATGATCAAAGAAACGGCAAAACAATTTCCAAATGATATTGTTTCTGCTTATAAAGACAATGTAGCCTTTATAAAAGGACCTAAAGTAGCACAGTTTGCTCCTAAAACAGCAGATAAACCAGATTTTTATCAAACGGAAGACTTTGAATCTGTCATTTCTATCAAAGCAGAAACACACAATTTCCCTACTACTGTTGAGCCTTTTAACGGAGCAGCAACAGGTTCAGGAGGAGAAATTAGAGATCGACTTGCTGGTGGAAAAGGTTCTTTACCTTTAGCAGGAACAGCCGTGTATATGACTTCATATTCTCGTTTAGAAGAAAAAAGATATTGGGAGCATAAATTTGAAGCAAGAGATTGGTTATACCAAACACCAATGGATATTTTAATTAAAGCATCTAACGGAGCATCTGACTTTGGAAACAAATTTGGACAACCTTTAATTACGGGCTCTGTTTTAACTTTTGAACACGAAGAAAATGCTGCTTCAAGTACTTCAAAACCAAGAAAATTAGGCTATGATAAAGTCATCATGCAAGCTGGTGGAATTGGATATGGAAAAGCAGATCAAGCAATCAAAGAGACCCCTAAAGAAGGAGATAAAATTGTAATTCTTGGTGGAGACAATTATAGAATAGGAATGGGTGGTGCTGCAGTTTCATCATCAGATACTGGAGAGTTGGCCTCAGGAATTGAGTTAAATGCGGTACAACGTTCCAATCCAGAAATGCAAAAACGTGCTGCAAATGCAATTCGTGGAATGGTAGAAAGTGAAGAAAACTTTATTGTTTCTATTCATGATCATGGTGCTGGTGGACATTTGAATTGTTTATCAGAATTGGTAGAAGATACTGGTGGTAAAATCGATTTAGATACCTTACCTGTTGGAGATCCTACTTTATCAGGAAAAGAAATTATCGGTAACGAATCTCAAGAAAGAATGGGGTTGGTTATTGCAGAAAAACATATTGATACGTTACAAAAAATTGCAGATCGAGAACGGTCTCCAATGTATACGGTTGGAGAAGTTACAGGAGATAAAAGATTTACTTTTAAATCTAAAAAGAAAGGGGATACACCAATGGATTTTGCTTTAGAAGACATGTTTGGTGCTTCACCTAAAACGATCTTAACAGATATAACTGTTGCAAGAAAATACAAGAATCCAAGATATAAAGCAAAGAATTTAGAAATCTACTTAAAACAAGTGCTACAATTAGAAGCAGTTGCTTGTAAAGATTGGTTAACGAACAAAGTAGACAGATGTGTGGGTGGTAAAGTTGCCAAACAACAGTGTGTTGGTCCATTGCAAATTCCGTTAAATAACGTTGGTGTGATGGCCTTGGATTACAATGGAAAAGAAGGCGTTGCAACTGCTATTGGACATGCTCCTATTTCTGGGTTGATTGATCCTGAAGCTGGAAGTAGAAATGCAATAACAGAAGCGCTTACAAATCTTATGTGGGCACCTTTGAAAGACAAATTAAAAAGTGTTTCGTTGTCTGCAAATTGGATGTGGCCTTGTAAAAATGAAGGTGAAGATGCGCGTTTATATAAAGCTGTAAAGGCAGTATCAGAATTTTCTATCGATTTAGGAATCAATGTTCCTACTGGGAAAGATTCGTTGTCAATGAAGCAAAAATATGCGGATAGCGAAGTAATTTCTCCAGGAACTGTAATTATTTCTGCTGCTGGAAATTGTAATGAAATTACGAAAGTAGTAGAGCCTCTTTTACAAATTGATGGTGGAAACATCTATTATATTAACATTTCCCAAGACGCGTATAAATTAGGTGGAAGTTCATTCAATCAAACTTTAAATGCTATTGGTAATGAAGCGCCTGATGTAACCAATGCTTCTTATTTGAAGAAAACGTTTAACACCATTCAACAATTAATAAAAGAAGATAAAATAAAAGCAGGACATGATATTGCGTCTGGTGGTTTTATTACTACTTTGTTAGAAATGTGCTTTGCAGATGTGCACTTAGGAGCAGATTTTAATATTTCTGAATTGAATGAAGAAGATACTATTAAGGTATTGTTTTCTGAAAATGCAGGAATCGTTTTTCAAGCAGATGCGTCTGTAGAGACAGCGTTTGAAGAGATGGGAATTACTGTTTTTAACATCGGAACTGCAAATAATTCTGGAAAAGTAACTATTAAAAACAACGAAGAAACGTTCTCTTTTGATGTTGCTGAAATGAGAGATGTTTGGTATAAAACTTCTTTTTTACTGGATCGTAAACAAACTGCAAATGGTTTGGCACAAGACCGTTTTGACAATTATAAAAAGCAGCCTTTAACCTATAAGTTCCCGGATAATTTTTCAGGTAAATTACCCGTTATTGGAAACGCTGGTAAAAAGCCAAAAGCGGCAATTATCAGAGAGAAAGGTTCAAATTCTGAACGTGAAATGGCAAATGCAATGTATTTAGCTGGTTTTGACGTGAAAGATGTACACATGACCGATTTAATTTCGGGTCGTGAAACTTTAGAAGACATTCAGTTTATTGGTGCTGTTGGTGGTTTTTCTAACTCAGATGTCTTAGGTTCTGCGAAAGGTTGGGCAGGCGCATTTTTATACAATGCAAAAGCAAAGAAAGCCTTGAAAAACTTCTTTAAAAGAGAAGATACTTTGTCTGTAGGAATCTGTAACGGTGCTCAATTATGGATGGAGTTGGACTTGATTAACCCAAAGCATAAAGTACATGGTAAATTAGTTCATAATGATTCTCAAAAACATGAAAGCTCTTTTACCTCCGTAAAAATTCAAGAAAATAATTCTGTAATGTTATCTTCATTGGCAGGAACGGAATTGGGAGTTTGGATTTCTCACGGAGAAGGAAAGTTCAACTTACCAGAAGCTGAGGAAAATTACAATATCGTTGCAAAATACGGCTACAAGGGATATCCAAATAATCCGAATGGTTCTGATTACAACACGGCAATGATGAGTGATGCAACCGGAAGACATTTAGTAACAATGCCACATATAGAACGTTCTACTTTTCAATGGAATTGGGCGAATTATCCTGCAGGAAGAAAGGATGATGTTTCTCCTTGGTTAGAAGCATTTGTAAATGCAAAAGAATGGATAGACACTTGCAATCAATAAACATATTAAATCTTAGAAAAAAGCATTAACTCGATAGTTAATGCTTTTTGAGTATATTGTGGTGAACAAAATTCATTTTAATGACCAAAAAACCAACACGGCTTTTTGATTTCCCCCAATATCAATTGCAGGAATACCCACAGGAAAAATGTTTCGTTTACAAAGAAAATAATATTTGGAAAAATATTTCTACCCAGAAATATATAGATCAAGCAAACCTTGCAAGTAGAGCTCTTTTAAAACTCGGAATTCAACCGAACGATAAAATTGCTGTAATTACTGTAAACAACAGCTATACATGGCATGTTTTAGACATCGGTATTTTACAGGTTGGTGCCCAGAACGTGCCTTTATACGCCACACTTTCAAGTAAAGATTACGCCTATATCCTAACCCACTCTGATGCACAGTATTGCTTTGTTTCTGATGACGATCTATTAGAAAAAGTAAATGCTGTCAAGGAGCAAACAAATCTTAAAAAAGTCTTTTCCTTTAAAGAATTCGCGGGAGACGATAGCTGGAACACCTTCCTAAAACTTGGAGAAGACCGCGCCCTACAATCAGAAGTTGATCAGCGAAAACGAGAAGTAAAAGAAGCGGACTTAGCAACAATAATTTATACTTCCGGGACTACAGGTACTCCAAAAGGTGTGATGCTCTCGCATAGAAATTTAGTTCAAAATATCTTTATGACCGCTGATCAATTAGATTTAACAAGCAATAAAAAAAGAATCATCAGTTATCTACCAATTTGCCATATTTTCGAGAGAGCCTCTTCTTATCATTCCCAATACAGAGGCTTCGAGATTTATTTTGCGGAAAGTATTGAAAAATTAGGTGATAATATAAGAGAGGTAAAACCTCACTTTTTAACAGTTGTTCCAAGACTTTTAGAAAAAATATTCGATAAAATTATAGACAAAGGAAGTCTTCTCACGGGAGTAAAAAAAACATTATTTTTTTGGGCTGTAAATTTAGGAGAACACTACAAGCCCTACGAACAAAATAGCGCTTGGTACCGCTTTAAATTGAAAATAGCACGCAAACTTATTTTCTCTAAATGGCGGGAAGCCTTGGGTGGAGATTTGGAGTTTATGCTTTCAGGAAGTGCACCACTACAGCAGCGATTAATTCGAGTTTTCTCGGCAGCTGGAATGCAAATTTTTGAAGGATATGGTATGACAGAATCTGCTCCTGGAGGCACTTTAAACGACTTAAGAAATAATGGTTTAAAGATAGGAACTGTTGGCAAAGCTCTGAATAGAATAGAAATTAAAATAGCCCCAGATGGTGAGATCTTAATGAAAGGACCCAATATTATGATGGGTTATTATAAAAATGAAGCACTCACCAATCAAACCATTGTGGACGGATATTTACATACGGGAGATATTGGAGCATTAGATGCGGAAGGGTTCCTTACTATTACCGATCGAAAAAAAGAAATCTTTAAAACTTCTGGGGGTAAATATATTGCGCCTGCTGCCCTCGAAAGTGAATTTAAACAATCTCGGTTTATAGCGCAGATCATGGTGGTTGGCGAAGGGGAGAAAATGCCTGCTGCACTGCTGCAATTAAATTTCGATTTTGTTTATGAATGGGCAAAAAGACACCAACACAGTATTAAAGATATTACTACAGATGAAAAACTAATACAGAGAATTCAAAAAGAGTTTGACTTCTACAACCAGCAATTCGGAAAATGGGAACAACTTAAAAAATTCGAGATCACTCCCGACGAATGGACGATTGATGGAGGACACCTTACCCCGACACTGAAAATGCGAAGGAAAATTATTAAAGAAAAATATAAAAATCTGCATCAGAAAATATATAATTCTTAATTAAAAAGCAATTTATTAAGTATTTGCGAATACCATGTAAATTTCATATTTTGCAGTTCTAGAAAACAAGAACTTTATGGCAATAGAAATTACACGCATATTTGATTTCCCTTATTATCAGCTTGAAAAATATAATCTTAAAAAAGCATTTACTACAAAATATAATGGAGAGTGGATTTCTACTTCTACACAAGAATATATAGACAAAGCGAATGCAATTAGCAGAGGTCTGTTAAAATTAGGCGTACAACCCAATGATAAAATAGCACTAATATCTACGACCAATAGAACGGAATGGAATATTTGTGATATTGGAATTTTACAAACAGGTGCACAAAGTGTGCCCATCTACCCGACCATCTCCAAAGAAGACTATGCCTATGTCTTAAACCATTCAGAAGCAGTTTATTGCTTTGCATCTGATCGTGACATCGTAGAAAAACTGAATCAAATTAAAGGAGACACTAGTGTAAAAGAGATATTTACTTTTGACGATATTATCGATGAAAAGAGTTGGAAAGACATTTTAGAAGCAGGGAAAGACGCAGACAATCAAGTTGAAGTAGAAGCTCGGAAAAAGGAAGTGAATGCTGAAGATTTAGCCACGTTAATTTATACATCTGGTACTACAGGGAGACCAAAGGGAGTAATGTTGTCACATGCGAATATCGTCTCCAATGTGCTTGCAAGTGAAAGATACGTACCGCTGGCAAATGGAAAAGATAAGGCCTTAAGTTTTTTACCTGTATGTCATATTTTCGAGCGGATGATTTTGTATTTATATCAATATTGTGGCACAGAAATTTATTTTGCGGAAGGACTTGAACAACTTACTGATAATGCACAAGATATAAAGCCAAATGTAATGACGGCTGTTCCGCGTTTGTATGAGAAGATTTATGATAAAATAATTTTAAAGGGAGAAACCTTAACTGGTATAAAAAAGATATTATTTTTCTGGGCTGTAAACCTCGGTTTGCGCTATGAACCTTATGGTGCAAACGGTTGGTGGTATGAAAAGCAACTAAGTGTCGCAAGAAAACTCATTTTTTCTAAATGGCAGGCTGCCCTAGGGGGAGAACTTAAACTAATGGTTTCTGGAGCTTCTGCCTTACAACAAAGACTGACAAGAATTTTTACAGCGGCAGGAATGCCGATTATGGAAGGCTATGGTTTGACAGAGACTTCTCCTGTTACCTCGGTGAGTTTTATGGAAGAAAATGGAGTAAGAGGCTTTAGAATTGGAACTGTAGGTAGAGTAATCAGTGATGTAGAGGTTAAAATTGCCGAAAACGGTGAAATTTTAATAAAAGGTCCTAATATAATGCAAGGATATTATAAAGATCCTGAAAAAACGGCCGAAGTAATTAAAAATGGATATTTTCATTCTGGCGATAAGGGAGAGATCGATGCTGATGGCTTTCTGAAAATTACAGGACGCACTAAAGAAATGTTTAAAACTTCCGGAGGAAAATACATCGTACCACCTTTATTAGAAGGAGCGTTAAAACAATCCTTATTCATAGAGCAAATTATGGTGATTGGTGAAGGAGAGAAAATGCCGGCAGCACTGATTCAACCAAATTTTGAATTTATAAAAGATTGGATTCTTAAAAAAGGATACAAAATTGGTACAACAAATGAAGAAATTATAAATTCTGAAGTAGTCATTAACAGAATTCAATTAGAAGTAGACAAAGGAAATACTCATTTTGGAAATTGGGAACGCATCAAGCGTTTTGAGTTAACTCCCGACGTCTGGTCGATAGATAGTGGACACCTAACTCCAACCATGAAAATGAAACGAGAAGTCATTAAAAACACGTACACAGATTTATATGATAAAATCTATTTAAAATAATAATTCAAAATCTGGTTTCAAAATTGAAATCAGATTTTTTTTTAACTAAAAACTAAGAGTTCTCGCATTGATGGAATGCTCAAAAAAAATTAACTTTGTTTGAAATTATTTTAATCATCAGGACCTTACAGCCACGATGTTTCGTTGAATAAAACAATACAAAAATGAGCTTTTTAAATGCAGAATGGAGAAAACTAGCGGTGGCAAATTATGTCATTGATCCAAAAGTATTGGAGAAATATGTTCCTCCTGGAACAGAATTAGACTTTTGGGAAGGAAAATGCTATGTTAGTCTGATTGGGTTTATGTTTATGAACACCAAAATATTAGGCATTAAAATTCCATTTCATATTAATTTTGAAGAAGTAAATCTTCGATTTTATGTGAGGCGATTTGAGAATAATACATGGAAACGCGCGGCGGTCTTTATCAAAGAAATTGTACCAAAGCCTGCACTAACCATCGTTGCAAACACTTTGTATAACGAGCACTATGAGACCTTACCCATGCGTCACCAATGGGAGGAAAATAGCGAAAATAGAGTAGTAACCTACGAATGGAAAAAAAAGAGATCCTGGCAATCTTTTAAAGTAACTGCTGCACTAACCGCTACTGAAATAGCAGTAAATAGCGAAACTGAATTTATCACAGAGCACTACTGGGGTTATGCCAAAGTAAACGATCATCTGACGAATGAATATGAAGTAACACACCCAAGATGGAAGGAATATAAGGTGGAAAGCGCTGAGATCAAAGTAGATTTTGAAATGGTATACGGTGCAGGGTTTGAATTTTTAAATCATTTATCACCCGCTTCCGTAATGCTTGCGGAAGGTTCTGAAATTACTGTGGAAGGTAAAAAGACACTGAAAATTAAATAGTCTGATCTGTATTTATATGTAAAGACAGCGAACGCTTTCAACATTCTTTTAATTTGTGGTTAAAACCTATCAAAGCTTCAAAAACAGGGACACTATCAATACAACTCCACCACAATTTCATTTCTACGGAAAAACAGCTCGTAAGGAGGATTGTATCCTAATACTGAAAAATTAGTAGTGTATTTAATATTGTTCTTATCTAGCAATTTAATTAAAAGCTCTTTATATTTTTTAATTTTCGCATCACTTGCCCACCCACTAAAAGTAATTGCCGCCATTTTCTTTTCGGGAACTTCTAAAAATTTAATATTTATATTGTTTGGTTTTGGTAGGTTTTTCTTTGTAAACCCCTGAGGTACTAAAAATGACATGGTCATTTTATCCTCTAAGGTCATAGCAACAGGAGAAGTCATAGACATGCGTTCTTGTCTGCCATTCTTTCCAAAAATATACCCTCCTAAAATAGAAAATCCTTTCCCTGAGGCTTGTTTGTACTTATCTGTATCTAATTTTACCGCTGTAAATAAGCTTGCTTCGTATTTTCTAATTTCAAAACCTTCATAGGATGTTAAGACATCGTATTGGTATCCTTCTATATTGGAACTACTCTTATAAAAATAGATTTGTGCTCCTAAAAAAAGAAAGAGAAGCGCTCCTATGATAATTAAAAATGTTTTCATATTGTTTTTTGATTTGATGAAAAGAAACGTTCTTTAAATGCAATGCTGTTTACATATTAATGCAAAATTTTAAAAAGCAATTCCTTAAGAATATCCTCATTGGTTTGATTTGCACCCACACCTTTGCTTTTAATATCCGCATCTCTTAAAAATGCAATTACTTGCGCTACCTTTCGCATGGGGTAATTTCTAGCCGCTACAAAATATTCATCTACAAAATAGGGATTAACACCCAAGTTCCTGGCAACAGCACTTTTGGATTTATCTTTCAAACCGTGGAATAGCAGCAACTGTGTAAAATATCCATTCAAAAGAGAAATCGTCATTATCAATGGATTGTTCTTCGGGTTTTCTCCAAAATATTTTATAATCCTATTTGCTTTCACAATTTGCTTCTCCCCGACAGCTTTTCTTAGTTCGAAATTATTAAAATCTTTAGAGATCCCTATATTCTCTTCAATATGAGTATCACTGATAATTGTTCCCTCTGGTAATACCAGCTTTAGCTTGGCTAATTCGTTAGAAATCTTGCTTAAATCAGTGCCTAAAAATTCTACCAGCATTAAAGAGGCTTTCGGCTCAATCTTATAATTATTTTCACTCAATACTTTCCGAATCCAATCTGAAACTTGATTTTCATAGAGTTTTTTACTTTCAAATATACACCCTGTTTTCGCAATTACTTTATGTAATTTTTTACGTTTGTCTAATTTTTTATACTTATAATTTAATACTAAAACAGTAGTTGGCTGGGGATTTTCAGCATAGGAAAGGAGTTTCTCGATGTTTCTGCTTAAATCTTGCGCTTCCTTAATTATTAATACCTGTCTTTCTGCCATCATTGGATAGCGCTTAGCAGCACCAACAATATCCTCTATTGTTACATCTCGACCATACATTACTTGCTGATTAAATCCTTTTTCTGAGTCCGCTAAAACATGTGCTTCTATGTAATCAGAAATCTTATCTATATAGTAAGGCTCCTCGCCCATTAAAAAATAAATGGGCTTTATATTCCCGTTTTTTATATCTGCAACAATGTTCCTTATCTCGTTCATTTTCTTATCTCTTCTATTTCTCCCGTGAATTGACGAATGTAATTTCTCTTTTTTTACTCAACTCTTTTTTTAAAACATCCTTATGCATGCCTTTTGGATGCTCTCCTTCTCTTTATTTAGGAATTTAAAATAAAGTTACAATAATAGTGCGCGTTTCTTTTTTGTAAATCATTTTTATTTGTGATATTCGTTCCAATGAAACTGCAAAAACTGAACCTACCCGACTATAAATTTAAACTCAAAAGTAACGAAAATAAGACGCTTATTTTTGATAATTTGAGAAAAAAATATATGGTCTTGACTCCAGAAGAGTGGGTTCGCCAGCATTTCGTGCAATTTTTAATTGAAGAAAAGAACTACCCTCCATCTTTAATCGCAATAGAGAAACAAGTGCTGGTAAATAATTTAAAAAAAAGAAGTGATATTTTAGTATTTAATAAAGAAGGCAATCCAGATATCATTGTAGAATGCAAAGCGCCAAAAATTAAAATAACGCAGACAACCTTTGATCAAATCGCACGCTATAATTCAACATTAAATGCAAATTTCTTAGTGGTCACCAACGGTTTGAATCATTTTTACTGTAAAATGGATTTTGAAAATGAAACGTATGTTTTTTTAAAGGAAATTCCTGATTACAAGCAAATTTAAACGGGGTGTTCTCATATCTCAAAAATCACTTTTCAGCCTTATATAATTAAGAAAACTTTATCTAAATTCTCATTATTAAACTGTAAATTCACCTCTTGAAAACAGCAATTGTCATATTAAATTGGAACGGACAGAAACTCTTAGAAGAGTTTTTACCCGCTATCCTTAATTTTAGTGCAGATTTAGCCACTATTTATATAGCTGACAATGCTTCTACAGATACTTCTATCCAATATGTGAGCACCTATTACCCGTCTGTAAATATCATAGAAAACAAGAGTAATGGAGGATATGCAAAAGGCTATAATGATGCTTTAATACATATTGAAGCAGATATTTATTGTCTATTAAATTCTGACGTGGAAGTGACAAAAGACTGGCTTACACCTGTGTTATCTGTCTTTGAAAAAGAGCAGCAAACTGCAATTATACAGCCCAAATTACTCGATTTAAAAGATAAAAACAGGTTTGAATATGCTGGTGCTGGGGGTGGGTTTTTAGACTTATATGGATACCCTTATTGCAGAGGCCGCGTTTTTAACGATTTAGAAATTGACAAAGGACAGTTTAATGATATTACTGATATTTTCTGGGCCTCTGGTGCCTGTCTATTCATTCGTTCTAAAGTATACCGTGAGATAGGTGGTTTCGATGAGGATTACTTTGCGCATCAAGAGGAAATAGACCTCTGTTGGCGAGCACAAAATATTGGTTATAAAGTAAAATATGTTGGTAGTTCCACTGTTTTTCATTTGGGTGGAGCAACTTTGCACGAAACCAATCCACAAAAAACCTATTTAAATTTCAGAAACAGTTTATTAAATGTGGTGAAAAATGTTCCAGCAAAATGGTTTTTGTTTGTCATTTTCTCTCGTTTAATTCTCGACGGTATTGCAGGTATAAAATTCCTCTTTGAGTTCAGACCAATACACACATTTGCTATTTTAAAAGCACACATCAGTTTTTATAAAAATTTTTATAAATTTTTGAGGAAACGAAAAAAACTGCAAAAAAAACACCCCTACAATATGCATACAAGTATTGTATGGCAATATTTTATCTTGGGTAGAAGAAAGTTTAGTGCACTGAAGTAGCATTCGCTATCTGTTTGCTTGCCCTCGCGGCTAATTTTAATACTTATAAAATATCCAAGCTTCCTTTCCCTTCTCGAATTACCTTTGGAATCTCTGTTAAATCAATCACCGTGGATGCTTCATTACCTCCATAACCACCGTCGATAACAACATCCACACTATTTTGCCATTTTTCAAAGATCAATTCAGGATCTGTGGTGTATTCTAGAACATCATCCTCGTCTCGTATAGAGGTTGAAACCATTGGGTTTCCTAATTCTGCAACGAGTGTTCTTATAATATTGTTGTCAGGAATTCTAATTCCTACTGTTTTCTTCTTTTTAAATACTTTTGGTAAGTTTGCACTTCCTGGCAGGACAAAAGTATAAGGTCCTGGTAAAGCTCTTTTAAGAATTTTAAAGGTAGCGGAGTCTATTTGCTTCACATAATCTGAAAGGTGACTTAAATCATTGCAAATAAGAGAGAAATTTGCTTTTTCTAGTTTCACGCCTTTCAGTTGTGCCACTTTTTCCAATGCCTTTGATTTAGTAAGGTCACATCCAAGACCATAGACGGTATCTGTAGGATAAATAACCAAACCCCCAGCTTGCAATACCTTTACAACTTTCGCTATTTCTTTTGGGTTGGGGTTTTCATTGTATAGTTTTATAAACGTTGCCATGCTATAAAAATACAAAAAACTCAGCTTGTGTTAAAACTGAGTCCTCTAATTATGAAAATAGCTTGTGTTTAAGTTTTCTCGACCAACCTAAACCCTTCACCATGAATGTTTAAAATTTCTACTTTATCATCTACTTTTAGGTATTTACGCAATTTTGCAATATAGACGTCCATACTTCTTGAAGTAAAGTAATTATCATCTCTCCATATTTTTGTCAATGCCAATTCTCTTGGCATTAAATCATTTTTATGGATTGCCAACATGCGTAATAATTTACTTTCTTTTGGAGAAAGCTTAATAGGTTCACTATCTTCCCCCACGGATAAATGTCTTAATTTAGAATTGAAAAAGAAGCTGCCTACTGTAAACTCAAACTGTTCACTTTCAGGAGCACTGTCCGCTCCTTTACGCTGCAATATTGCTTTAATTTTATACAACAATACTTCAGAATCAAAAGGTTTGTTTAAATAATCATCTGCACCCACTGCATATCCTTTTAAAACATCCTCTTTTAATGTTTTTGCTGTTAAAAAGATAATTGGAATTTCCTTATTCGTAGCTCTAATGTCTCCTGCCAAAGAAAAGCCGTCTTTTCTAGGCATCATTACATCTAAAATACACAAATCATAATCACTGTTTTTAAACATGATTAATCCCTCTATGCCGTCTTTTGCGTGCGTTACATTGTAATCATTTAAAGCTAAATAGTCTTTTAAAACGGTCCCAAAATTTGGATCGTCTTCTACTAATAAAATTTTTTTGCTGCCCATTTTTTCTTCTTTTTAAATTAAAGGTAATTTTACCGTAAATATACTTCCTTTTCCTTTTTCACTCTCAATCATAACGTTTCCATGATGCTTCTCTATTATTTCTTTCACATACGCCAAACCTAATCCATGCCCTTTCACATCATGAATATTTCCTTTTTGTTCTCTATAAAATTTGTTAAAGGCTTGCTTTTGGACGACTTTACTCATTCCTATCCCCGTATCTTTTATTTTAAATATGAAAAATTTAGTTGTGCTTGCCGTATAAATATCTATTACAGGAGGACCTTCAGAATACTTTATCGCATTTTCTAACATGTTTACAATAACATTAGTAAGGTGAAATTGGTTTCCTGACAACTCTGACTCTATTGCTTCAAAATGTCTTTCTACGGCTCCTTTACGATCTTCCACTAATAAACTTACATGCGAAATAGCATCTTCAATAGTGTCGTGTATATCGATAGTTTCTGTACTTAAATCAATTTGATTTTTCTCCAATCTAGAAATCCTTAATACGTTTTCCACCTGGGAATGCATTCTTTTGTTTTCTTGTCGAATCATCTCTATGTATCTTAAAACCTTTTGATCATCCCCCAGAATTTTTGGGTTTTTAATAGAATCTAAAGCCAAGTTTATCGTTGCAATTGGGGTTTTAAACTCATGGGTCATATTGTTTATAAAGTCTGTTTTGATCTCTGCTATCTTTTTCTGTCGAATCAGCTGATATAGAGAACTGGAGAACGCGACGATAATAATAAAAATAAAAAATAATGATAAAAGTAAAATACTTGAAATTCCCGATAGTATGTGCTCATTCTCATTCGGAAAAGTAACATGTAAATTATAACTTACGTTTCCTTGTCCATCATAAAAAAGAGGATACTTGAAGCTTTCCTTTGTATTTATTGTATAATATCCAGATTTTAATTTTGTTGCCAATCCGTCTATACTGTATACTCCATATTTAAAATCTAATCGAATATTTCTTTTAGCTAGTTGCTCTTTGATCGTTCTGTTTAATTCATTGTTACTAATTCTTTCGTGAATTAGTTTTCTTCGATTCACATCATTCAAAAGATCTACTGCCTGAAGTTTGTCAAAATCTGAATAAGACTTAATAAAAGAATACCTCACCTCTGCTAATTTTGGAAAATAAGAATCTACATTTTTTATCAGAGAAGATTTGAAAAAGTCTTTTTTTCCCGTAACTCTTTTATAAATAATAGAGTCATTATTCAAAAAATCTGTTGGCAGCTTAAAATTCTCTTCTAAAAAAGTACCCCCAAAGGTTATTTTTTCTTTTGTGGTAGTGTCTATTTGCTGGATTAAATAACTTTTCAACTCTGCCTTATCTGCTAGCCCTTTTTTAGCAATTAAATTTTCTATTTTCTTCTGAAACTCTGCTTGCTCTCGCTCATTAATTCGCTCTGCAGCGGCACCTAAAGACTTTTGAATGTCATTTTTAAATTGTGCCTTTTTACTCTCTACAGCGTTATTAATCCAATACAATTGCACTGCAATAATTCCAATTAAGGAAATACTCATTAGCACCACAATAAGAACGAAGATTTTTTTGCGCATGTCCAAATCTACTACTTTAAGAGGTTGTAATTATTGATTTTTAAATAAATTAAGAGAATTAATAAAAGTTTAAGGATTAATTAACATTTTAAAGCAATTTTACGAAATAATATCCCGTTTTTTTGTTAAAATATTATGAATATGATGAACCACTATTTCTGTACTCTCAAATTTAGTATTGTAAATCACATAATTAGACAATAGTATTTTTTTATCTGCTCTCCATTGTGCATTTATTCGGGCTAATACCGCTTGTTTTGTTGTCTTATCCCTCACAAGAACCCTTCGTACTTGCTCCTCAAAGGGAACAAAGACGGTAATTAAAAAATCAAATTTATGGGTACTACTGCTTTCAAATAAGATTGCACTTTCGTAGATGATATACCTTTTAGCTATATTTTTAAGAACAAAACGCTCAAAATCTTTATACACCGCAGGATGGACAATACTATTTAATAGCTCTAATTTCTCTTTATTATTGAATACAATACGGGTTATATACTCCTTGTTTAATTGATTTCCTAAGAATGTTTCTTCACCAAACGCTTGTATCAGTTCCATTTGAACAACTTCACAAGAATTCATTATTCGTTTTGCTTCCACGTCAGCAATATAAACTGCCACCGTGTTAAATTGTTGAAAGAGCTTTGCCACTGTTGTCTTTCCACTACCAATTCCGCCCGTTAAACCAACTATCATTTTAGTTTTGAATTAAAAAGTCTATTTTATTGGGTATCATTTTATAACTTTTAATTTCTGATGGTTTGTGCACTAACTTAGGAATTAAATAGCCCAAATTACTCTCTTTGGAGACGTTGTAGTCGCATACGATCTGAAATGAATTTTCACTTAAATTATTAAAATTAGACAAGCCAACAATAAAAGTAACTTGAATTTTTTTTGATAAGGTGTTGATTTTCAAACCATCCGGAATATTAATTATTTTATATTGCACCTCAAATGTACCCTCTGTAAATTTTTCTATTTTTCCTGAAATTGTTATTTCTTTCACATCAAATTTCAAATTATTAATTCCCTCCGGTACTTTAATGCTTGCTTTTTTTACAAAGTCCGTTTTAACATCTTCCAATGAAACTTTTAAAAGATCAATACCCGTTACCGATGCTATATAATTTCCTGGCCCTGAAACTAAAATACTATCGGGAACTACTTTAATCTTTTCCGAAAGACCGTACCCTACATGGTACTTTATTTTTAAATTTGGTTTTAAAGCTAGTTTCTTAGTTACTAAACTTTCCACATTTAAAAAAAGAGTGTCCCTTAAAATCTCTTGCAAAACAAGACCAGAAGGCAATTGTTTTTGAATCTGTTGTTTTTGAGGTTTTACCAACAAAAAATGTATCGTTCCAGATTTTTTAAGCAAACGACTCCCACTTATCTCAATTTCTTTTGTAAAAAATCTTGTTTTTAATATTTTAAAACCATTTGCTTTCAACACAATTTCTAGTTCCTTTTCAGGAATGCCCTGTAACAATTTGTTTTGTGCGATTTCCACATAGGATATTGGAAAATTAACACTAATTGTGTATTCCTTAGAAAGCGTTATCAAAAGCCAAATAAGAATAGAAGCCAATAAAAAGCTGATAAATGTTTTTGGTACTTTTTTTTTATGTTTCAATAGCGGTTTTTATATCCTGCAATTTACATAAAAGCGAACAAATAAAAAAGTGAGTACTGCCACAAAGGCAATACTCACTTTTTGTAGGATACAATAAAAGAATTATTTTTTTACTGGCACAGCATATCTTTGGCTTAGCTCCATAGAAATTACAGAACTGTCAAATTTAATTTTCCCTGCTCCTGTCTCTATTGTAATCGTATTATCCGAAGCGTTTACTTCTGTTATTTTTCCATGGATACCACTAGAAGTTACCACCTTAGCACCTGTCTTAATTTCAGATTGAAAAGCTTTTTCTTTCTTTTGGCGCTTCATTTGAGGCCGTATCATAAAAAAGTATAAAACTAAAATCATTGCTGCAAAAGGAAGCATACTTGCTAAACTTCCTGAATCGAATTGTAAAAAAATTGTATTGAACATCTTTATATTTTTGCTTTAGGTGTTACGGAACCTCTCAATGTTAGTACTTCTCTACCAGAGGCCGTATTTGTAGTTAAAGTAACTGTTTTCATTTGTCTATTTGGCTTTCCTGAAGTATTGAACTTTACTGCAACTTCTCCAGTTTCTCCTGGTTTAATTGGTGCTTTTGGCCAAACAGGAACTGTACAACCACAAGAACCTTTTGCATCTGTGATGACCAAATCTATTGCACCTGAATTTGTTACGTTAAAGACCGTCTCAACAATCTCTCCTTCAGCTACAATACCAAAATCGTATTCCCTTTTATCTAAAGAAATAGAAGCTACTCCCTTTTGAATCTCTGCATCTCTAGACTTAGCATTGTCTAAGTTTTCCTTGTTAACTTTTGCTGATGCACTCCCGTTTCCACAAGAAACCATAAATGTTGTTGCGATTAGTAAAGCAACTACTACTGTTATTTTTTTCATTTTAAATGTATTTTAGTGTAAAAATAATAAATTAAATAAGTCCTCTTCCAATTTTAACAATTTTTTTATTGGCAATAAACTCTTTGGATATTTTATCCAATACACCGTTTATAAAAAAACTACTCTTTGAAGTTGAATAATCTTTAGAAATTTCTATGTATTCATTTATAGTGACCTTCGTGGGAATAGATGGGAAATTAAGAAACTCTGTGATTGCCATTTTAATTAAAATCATGTCTATTCCGGCAATTCTATCGGACTCCCAATTGGGTGTCTTTTCAGCAATAGCTAATTCATATTCCGCTTGTTTCAAAATTGTTTTTCTAAATAACTTCGAAACAAAGTCCTCATCATCCTTGTCCTTATATAAAGATCCTAACACAAATAATCCGTTAGCCTTTTGCTTACTTAATGTTTTAACAACCCACGTATTTACAAAGGGAATATCATCCACCCAAGAAATCATATTGTCTTCATAATACTCTGCTAATTTCTCATTTGGAGCAATAATTTCCTTAAAAAAATCAACTACAAAGTTTTTATCTAATTTAAAAGAATTCTCTTCATCTGCTAAATACTTTTCATACAAACTGCTTTTAAGGAGTTCCTCAAAAATAATTTTTACATATTCATCATTTTCCTCCCAATTATGCAACTTATTCAACTCAACATATCCCTCAAGACTAATGCTCTGTGAAATGTTATGAATTACCTTATTGTTTATAAATTTTATGTTTGGATTTAAATCTGAAGCGCTGGCAAGAATTTTATTTTTAGAAAGCGCCATTTTTTTTGCAGCTAATTTCTGAACAGCTACTAATAGTTGAATATTTAATACATAGAGATCAAACATTTTTAAGACACTGTGCTTTACGAATTTCTCTTCCTTAATGATATCATCATTATGAGATTGAAGCATCGCATACACAGATTGCATAACTTTTACTCTAATATGTCTTCTGTTAATCATTTTCTAAAGAACTTTTATTAAATAAAACAAACGGGTTTGGTTTCATTGGCAAAAATATATTAATTTATGTTTAAATACGCATCAATATTAAATTCTTTTAACATTTTATTTTGATGATTACACAGTGCTTTAGAAGCGGATACATTATATATAAAAATGTATCTTCGTTGCTCAGATAAAAGATTGTTTTTTGTGTTTTTTAATAAAAATAAATTCTGAAAATTATAATTATATTATTTAAAATATTAAATCCACATTGAAAGCTTTAAAATACCTAAATAAATATTTTGTCAAATACAAGTGGCGTTTATTAATTGGGCTCTTCATAACCGTACTGTCTAAATTATTAGCGCTAAAAGTTCCCCAAATTGTTGGAGATTCTTTAAATATTGTTGAAAATTATGAAAGCGGAAAGATAACCGATTTGAAAGCAGTAGAGCAGGAACTTTTGCTAAATGTCCTCCTATTGATTGGAGTATCCGTATTGGCTGGTTTTTTTACTTTCCTTATGCGCCAAACGATTATTGTAACTTCCCGATTAATTGAATTTGATCTAAAAAATGAAATTTACCAACAATATCAGCGATTATCTCTTAATTTTTACAAGAAAAATAGAACGGGAGATTTAATGAATAGAATCTCTGAAGATGTTTCTAAAGTAAGAATGTATGTAGGTCCAGCAATTATGTATAGCATGAATATGATTGTGCTTTTAGTCGTTGGGTTTACACAAATGATCCGTATTGATGTAAAGCTTACAATGTATACTTTATTGCCCTTTCCGCTATTATCGATTGCTATTTTTTCCTTGAGTAAAATTATTCATAAAAGAAGTAGTGTTGTGCAAGAATACTTGTCAAAATTAACCACCTTTAATCAGGAGTTCTTTTCTGGGATTAGTGTGGTAAAATCCTATGGAATAGAAAAATCTATTATTAAAGATTTTGACAAAATTTCTGAAACGAGCAAAGAAAAAAATATACACCTTCAGCAGGCAAACGCCTTGTTTTTTCCACTGATGGTTTTTTTAATCGGGATTAGCAATATCATTGTAATTTATATTGGTGGACAGCAGTATATTAATAACGAAATTCAAATAGGGACGATTATTGAATTTATGTTGTATGTAAATATTCTAACATGGCCGGTAGCAGTTGTCGGGTGGGTAACTTCCATGATACAGCAGGCAGAAGCTTCTCAATTGCGGATAAATGAGTTTTTACAACACCAACCAGAAATTCAGAACCATTCTATAACTCCGATTACATTGCAAGGAAAAGTAGACTTCAAAAATGTAACTTTCACCTATGATGACACAAATATTACGGCCTTAAAAAAGGTTACCTTTTCAGCTGAAGCGGGAGAAACCGTCGCTATTTTAGGAAAAACAGGAGCTGGAAAATCTACAATTATAGAGCTTATAGCGCGCTTATATGACGCAAAAGAAGGCAGCATTCTTATGGATGGAAACTCTATTGAAACCGTCAATTTAAATGATTTGAGAAATCAAATTGGTTTTGTTCCTCAAGATCCTTTTCTGTTCTCTGAAAGTATTAGTAGCAACATAAAATTTGGCAAGGAAGATGCTACAGAAGAAGAAATTAGACAAGCAGCAAAGGATGCAGTAGTTCATGAAAATATTATTGATTTTCCAAAGGGATATGAAACCGTTTTAGGAGAGCGTGGTGTAACGCTTTCAGGAGGCCAAAAGCAGCGTGTTTCTATCGCCAGAGCAATTATTAAAAATCCAAAAATATTAATTTTTGACGATTGTTTGTCTGCTGTTGATACAGAGACGGAAGAGCGTATCTTGTCCAACCTGAAGAAATTTTCTAAAAATAAAACCACCTTTATTATCAGTCACCGTGTTTCATCTGCTAAAAATGCAGATAAAATCATTGTTTTAGAAGGTGGAGAGATCATTCAGCAAGGGTCTCATAATCAGCTCATAAACACATCAGGATACTACAAAGAGTTGCATGACCAGCAACTTTTAGAAAAAGAAAATTAAGCTTTAACATTGCTACGTAAAATATTTTGTTAGATTTGTTAGAGAAATAAACGATTTATACAATCACTATAATAAAGAACATGGCAGAGAGAGTTGAACAAGAAGAAATTTTTTCACAAGTATTAAGAGCAGGAAGAAGAACCTATTTTTTTGACGTAAGAGCGACAAAAGCAGACGATTATTACTTAACTGTCACAGAAAGTAAAAAATTCACACATGATGACGGTACCTTCCATTACCAAAAGCATAAAATTTATTTATACAAGGAAGATTTTACAGACTTTCACGAAATGCTAAAAAAAGCGACGGATTATATCATCAATGAAAAAGGAGATGAAGTAATTAGCGAGCGTCACCAAAAAGATTTTAAGAAAGAAGAAATAGATACAACTTCAACAGAAGAGGAAACACCCAACGCTTCTGACTTTACGGATATTTCTTTTGATGATATTTAAACAGTAGCATCCTTACTTATTAGAATGATATACGTAAGTTAGTACAAAACAAGATCCTTTGTTAACGGCTGTAATTTCTAAAATACCGTTTTAATTGAAATTTATACAAAACCGAAAAACCATAAATTTACTATTTATGGTTTTTTTTATATGTTGCCACCGTTTGTCAAGCTCAAGAAAACGAACAGAGACTAACTAAAAAAAATGAAAGTAAAAAATTAGAAGTCTATGAATTTTAAGTAGCACAGTTTTACAAAATAGTCTTTTAGTATTTCCAAATAACTTCTAAAGGCCCCACAAACTTAGTTATAATTGCATAAAAAAATCTTTAATTACAAGACACACTTCATTGTTTTTGATTTAGAAATGGTCTCCTCCCACTCTTTCTCGGCATTGCTATCCTCTGTAATTCCACCACCGATAAAAAGAGACGCACTGTAATTATCATTAATTTTCATACAACGTAAATTCACAAAAAGGACCGTTTTTGGCATTGATGATTTTTCGTGTTGAACATTCAATTCCCCTAGAAAACCTGTATAAAAACGTCTCTCATATACTTCGTTTTTTAAAATAAAGCTCCGTGAAGCTTCTCTTGGTAGCCCGCAAACGGCAGGTGTTGGATGTAAAACACCAATCAATTCTTTTAAACTTGCCGAATGTTTTAAACTGCCAGAAACCTTAGTTCTTAAATGCAATAAATTCCCCGCTTTTACGGTTTCCGTTTTATCTACCTCTAAAGCAGTAGCAACCTGCTCCAACTGTTTTTCAATATAAGTAGTAACTAACTGTTGCTCTGCTAATTCTTTAGATTTCCAAGTTGCTTTTTTATGCTCCGTATGCAACTGCGTTCCTGCTAAAGACATGGTTGTGAATGAGGTGTTTTCTATACTCAATAGTGTTTCTGGAGTTGCCCCTAGCCACAAACCAACCTTAGGATGGAACCAAGCGTACACAAAAGCATTTTTATAGGTTCTTAATAATTTTTTATAAACTTCTATTAAGTTAAAGTCTGGAACCTTTAAAAGCTCTTCTCTGGAAATTACAACTTTTTTTAAATGTCCCAATCGTATTTGCTCAATTGCTTTTTCCACTATTTTTAGATACTCTTCTTTACCTGTATTGTCAGTATTAAAAACAACCTCTTTTTCTTTATACACATCCGCGGTCCACTCCTCTGAAATTATAAGTGCCCGTTCCACTGGAAATATAATTGCTTTTTCTATACTACTAAAAGGAGCAAAAACAAAACCTACCTCTTCAAAATTAGAAACAAATCGAAGATCTGTTTCTTGCATTAAAAAAGAAAAAATAGTGTTATCATTGGGTTTTCTATAAATAACGAAAGGTAATTTATTATCAAAATGAGTACTAATACTGTCTAATAAGTTAGTCAAAATCTAAAATTATTTTTTGATACTATTTAAAACGATGTTGGTCATTTTTGCAATCGAAATTAAATGATCTTCTTCATCTACAATCCGAACTTCCCATAAGTGTGTTGTTCTCCCTTTATGAAGATTCCTTGCGGTTGCAAAAACCATTCCCTCTCGCTTGCTCTTAATATGGTTTATAGAAAGCTGAATTCCATTTATAAACTGTGTTTTGTTGTCTATAAAAAAATTAGACGCTGCACTGCCTACGCTTTCTGCCAAAGCTGCTGTAGCGCCGCCATGCAACTGCCCATAAGGCTGATGAACCTTTGAGTTTACTGGCATTTTAGCCGTTAAAAAATCACTACCAATAGCAATATATTCAATATCAAGAGTTTCCATGAGCGTATTTTTAGAATGCTCATTAAATGTTTGTAAAATTGCAGTATTATCCATTTCCTATCGTTTAAAGCGTAAAAATACATATAAAAAATTGTATTTTTGTATTAGAAAAGTTAAAGCATTCCATGTATAAAATACGCATAATTTTAGATACAAAAAAAGACGTTATCAGAACTATTTTGGTTGATAACCATTTAAACCTTGAAGGTTTACATTTAACAATTGCAAAATCATTTGGTTTTAAAGGCCAGGAAATGGCTTCTTTTTATAGATCTGATGAAGAATGGACACAAGGTGAAGAAATTCCACTCTTCAATATGGAAGAAGTTGGCGAAGGTATTTCAATGCAATCCTGTCTTTTAGAGGAAACCTTACCAGAAATAAATAACAAACTTATTTATGTGTATGATTTTCTAAAAATGTGGACTTTTTATGTGGATGTTGTTGAAGTATCCAATGAGAAAACTCCAGGTTTACCAAAAATTATTTTGACTATTGGTGAGATTCCCGATGAAGCTCCCGAAAAAGAGTTTATAATAGAAAAGTTAGATGACGGATTTGTGGATGAAGATGATAAAGACGATGAATTCGGAGATTTTGACGAATTTGATTATAATGAGTACTAAACAGTTCTTTTTTGTTGGCTCGTTTATCTTTATGAATCCATTTGAACTTAATTATATTAATTTCCGTTTTATCCAAAGATACATGTAAATAGAAAGGTGCTAATAAACTAAAGGGTGCTAGTCCCCAATAAGTGCTTTAAAACTTGAAAAATCCGCATTTGGAAATATTTTAAAGCATCCCCTTAATGTGCTATCTTTATATAATTATTAGTTTTTATATAGATCTTTTAAATTATTGTTTTAATCGAATTTCAAAAAAAAGAGAAGCAATTAATTGGAAATATGAAAAAATAAAAATCTTTAGACCTATTTTATTTTTGAGCTTAAACAACTTTATTACAAGAAATAGTATTATTATTTTTTAAACTAAAACTTATTAAAATGATGTATATTATTAGTATTTTTATGCTCAATATCTATCAAATAGAGCATGTTCAAAAATAAAATTCAATTATTAATTTTCATTTTTCTCATCTTAATTAGTTTTCAAAATATACATGCTCAGTTAAGTAAGAAACATTACTTACCACCAATTACGAGT
>TARA_B110000046_G_scaffold61858_1_pt1 | contig 48209 bp, 42 predicted proteins | sample TARA_B110000046 | Tara Oceans TARA_B110000046 (sample SAMEA4397157) | marine metagenome | biome: Polar Biome; feature: [DCM] deep chlorophyll maximum layer (ENVO:01000326); material: water (ENVO:00002006), including particulate matter (ENVO:01000060) such as... | depth 40 m
GTTACTTTTTGTAGTAAGAAAGAGCCTCTGGCAAATATGTTTTCAGGACCGAAATTCTGGTTTCATGGCTTGGATGAGTACTCATAAATTCAGATATCTGAGCACCTCCTGTTGCTGCCATGTGGCCCCAAAAGCTAACAGCCTCTGATTGGTCGTACCCTGCTAAAGCCATAAAAATCAAACCCATTTTATCTGATTCAGATTCGTGTTTTCTAGAATATTTTAATGGCCCCAATTGAGTTCCTAATCCATAAGAGGAAAAAAAATATTCTGAACAATATCAGGTTGTTCTTCAACAGCTTTTGAAAGGCCAACTCCACCAATTTGAATGGCCATTACTTGACTTATACGTTCGTTACCATGGCGAGCAATAGCATGAGCAATTTCATGCCCATTACTACAGCCAATCCTGTTTCTGTTTGTGTTAAGGGAAGAATACCAGTATAAAAACAAACTTTACCTCCTGGCATACACCAAGCATTAATTACCTCTTGATCTACAACGTTGAACTCCCATTCAAAGTTTTTAATCCTTTTATCCAGATGGTTTTCAATTAGATAAGCTTCAACCGCTTTGGCAATTCGATTTCCAACACTTCTTACCATTTGAACACGATTATCTGATTCTGGTAATGCTTCATTCTCTTGCAAAAAAGTATCGTTCTGTGTTAAGCTCATACTCATTAACTGACTTTCAGGCAATAAATTAAATTGCTTACGACCAGTAATTGGAACCTTTGCGCAACTTTCAACTACTAATAGAACAACTATTAGCATTGAAACTTTAAAAATAATTTTCATGTTATTCTATTTCGGCAGTAAGGCCGCGGTTGAGTAGTTCAGAGCAAATTGGCTTCAGCTCATTGTACGTTCCTGATTTTACATCACACTTACCTTTATAATGCACCAAATAAGTACATTGTGTAGCTTGCTCTAATTCGTGCTCACATAAATCCATTAAGGCTTCTATTACAAAGTCAAAAGTGTTTTCTTCATCATTATAAAGAATGATAGATTGAGCTTCTTGTTCAAGGATTAAAACTTCTTCTTCACATTCAGTTTGTGTATCAGAATTACCAACAACTAATTTTCCAAAGTAACTATTTCTCATTATTAATCTATTGATTTCGTGCTTTTTCAACATCTATTCTTTGACCTCCTTGAAGAGCAATTATGAATGCATCGTTAAGACCAAGTTTAATCATTGCATTTTTAAATTCATCCGCTTCCCTGTAGTTTTTATAAGTACCAACTAAATATTTGGTTAACCCTGCTGTATTTTCAACAATGTCAACCCCAAATTTTGTAAGACCCAAAATCACTTTTGCCTCTTTAACAGGAATATCTTTTTCGTATGCACCAACTTGAATTCGGTAAACGATCGCATCTAGTGTTGGTCTGCTAACTGGATTTGTAGGAGCCACTGCATTTGGTATAGGTTTTTCAGTAGGTCGTACTTGAGGTTTGGTAGGTTGAGTTACCGTTTTATCAGCAGGCTTTTCTTGAACTTTTTTTGGAGTATTCGTTGGTTTATTTACTGGAGCAGATTGAGCAGTTAAGTTGTCAGGATTAACTCTGTTTTTATTTTCATATGCCGTTACAAAGGCATCTTGAACACCATTTGCCACAATTTTGTTTTTAGCGGTAATAGCCTCGTTAATGTTATCAAACACTCCTGAATTGTAGCGGTAAAAACCAGAAGCCGTTTTAAAGATGGCTATTGGTGAAATGTTATTTAAATCCTTTGGTTCAACAATCTTTCTATAAACCCCAATTTGCACTGTATAATAACTTCCCTCTAGTTTAGAAAGGTCTGTGTAGTCGGCACTTTTACTATTTGTTTGAATATCCGATACACTTGTTCTTTTGCTTGGTGTTGGTGGTAAGTTTTCAATTGAGCTGGCGGCTAATCCTGTGGTTGTTCCAGTATTCGAATTCGATGTTTCAGCTGATGATGGTTTTGGTAACCCTCCACTCAAATTTGCTGTAGGAGCGCCAACAAAGTTCTGTAACTCTCTAGCATCTGAAGTCTGGATTCTTTTACCATTGTAGTAAGCAACCACAAATGCATCTTGATACCCAAGTTTTCGGATTTCGTTTTTAGCAACATCTGCTGTTCCGAATTGCTCAAACAAACCTGCTGTATACCTTAACAAACCTCCACCTGCATTTTCTGCTGTTATAGGTGCAAATCCTCTAAAGTTCCCTGGTGGAATTCTTTTATTAAAAGCACCAATTTGAACTTTATATACTAAACCAGATGGCAGTTCAGGGTCAAATTGAATTGGTTGTGCTTCATTGTAATATGCAGTATTCTCATCGCCAATTTTAAAGATTGACTTGGTATTCGGATCATACGATAAATCAATTTCCTTAGCACTAGCAACCGTTCGGAAAGCTGATGGATTTGGAGTAATATTCCCATTTTTCGAGGAGCCTTGACTAATTGCATTGCCAGTGTTCTCACTTTCACCCTCATTTAAATTTGTATTGTTATCCGCTTGATTATTTGAATTTTGTTTATTGGTATTTTGAGCAATTTGACCTGAACTTGAGACAGGACTGGCTAATTGTTTGTTGTTATAGGCTATAACTAAGGAAGCTAGTGCTGGATCTAAACTTGCCACAAAATCTTCAAGTTCTTTCTTCTTTGTCATACCGGCATCTGATAAATCAATGGCCGCACCTTCCATTTTTTCCGCCTCTTTAAGTTTCTCTTTTCCTGATTTATTTAAATCCTCAGCTTGCGTTAACAGTCTTTTCCTTTCTTCTAACTCTTTTGTAGCAGATGCTTGCTGCTTTAATTCAAGGGCATCTCCAATATCTAATTGTCCTTTCTCTCGTGTTGAATTAGCCTGTTTATACAACGTTTCTGCTTCGCGCATTACTCGTTCGTAATCGCCTTTTAAAGTTGTAAATTTCTCAAACTCTTGTGTTGATGTAACTTGTTTCACTTCTGCTTCGGTAAGCGTTCGATCTGAAGTTGGGAAATTAAAGTTCGACAACGTTGAAGGTAATTCACTTTTTACTTCGGCAATTTTTTCTACTCTTTTCACGTCAGATGCCAATGAAACCACCTGTTTTGACAATTCAAGGTTTTTGTTGGCTCTGGTTTCAACCATTGCAGCTTCTCTATAAAGTCTTTTATTTTCAGTGGTATCGGCACTTTCAGCATCAGATTTCAATTTCACAGAATAAGCTAAAGAATCTTCACCCATTTGTTTTAGCTTTTTAGCGTCTTCTATTAATCCTTGAATTAGAGTTTCGTTTGCTTCAGGGTTTCCAACAGCATTTATTTCTGCATCCTTTATGGTTCTACTTTTCTTTTTAGCAAATTCGACATCTGCCTCGGCAAATGTTTTTTGCTGATTTAACTGAGCCAATCCTTGGAGCATTTCTGCCTTTTTAACAGGGTCACTTTCTGACTCGGCCGCAGACTTAATTGTATTAATTGAAGCCTCAATTAATATCACCTCTTGATTTGCCTGCTCAACCATAAAGTCTGCATTGTTTTGAGCATAAGTTTCACCCGTAAACAACTGCTGATTTACCCTAAAGTCATTTACTGATGCCGAATTGTTGATTGCAGAACTAACTGCTGATGAAGGGTTGTTTGTGCCATTTGATTTTGAACTACTCCCTAATGAACCTAGGTCAGCATTGTTGAACTCAGATTCAGAATTAAATGCAATGGTGTTTGATTTTGAAGTAGAATACCGTCCTAACGCAGCATAAATGTCGTTTGCTTGCTTCGCTAAAAACAAGGATTGGTCGTAATCAAGGTTCGCCTGTTCAACCGCTCTATTTTTCTCATCAGGATCTGTAATTGAGCTTGCATTTTGACTCTGTTGCACCGAACTTAATAACATTTGTTGTGACTGTGCTGCCAGATATTCTGCCCTATCCTTGGTAACACCTGAACTTGGCGGTGGTAGGTCTGTAATAGGATTGTCTACTGCATATTGAACGACCAAGCCTGTTGCTTGGTTCATTTCCTTCTCCTTAATTGCCTTAAGTTGGGTCAAGCTAGAAATTCTTTTCTCTACTATCATTTTTCTATGTGGGTCCGCATCAGCAGCAGCTATTTGTTCAAGCTCCGCAACTTCTATTTGAATATCAGCAACCCATCTTTCACTTATGTCTTTTGTCTTTAACAATCTTAAATAATCATTGTCAATTTCTCCAACATCCCCAAATTCTAGGTTGTAGGCTTTATTGTAGCCACTTTTGTTCACATTACCAATGCTTTGATAGGCAAGTTGTGCATTTAAAACCGGGTCATCGGTTGCTCCAACAACAATTTGACCATTTTGCTTTACGCTTAAATATTCATATGTTCCAAATGCAGCATCTTCAATTTCATCAATCTGAACTTGTAGCTCATCTATTTCTGTGGTAAGCGTTTCTTTTTTAGAGTCTGATGTTGCATTTCTTCGTTTTTGTTTAAGGTAGAATAAGTCTGTTTCAAGCTTATTGCCCCAATTGTCCATAATCTCAGCCTTACTAGTTTCTCTTTGTATCTCATCTTCTATCACATTTGCTTGTTCAAGTTCAGCAGTAAACTTGCCAGCGTAATCATTATTCTGCGGTAATTCTGAAGGTTCAATTGAACTTGGCTTGTTGGGCTTCACATTAGGTCCCCCAGATATTGAAGCACTAAGAGGCAGTTCGGCTCCTTCAGGAACCGGTAAAAAGAAACCAGCATTGTAATCAGAATTATAATTGTATGAATTGTTGTCAGTATTTGGATTGCTGTAACCTATTTCTTGGGAACTTTCAGACGAAGAATTTTGGTTACTTGCCTGCTCGCTAGTTGTGGAAGAATCTTGCGATGAGCTCTGAGAAGAGCCTTCGGTTGAGCTTTCGCTTAATGAGGATGCATTTGAAGTAACATTGTCATTTGAATTAGAATCTGTGCTTGTATTTAAGTTACCATATTGATTATCAGCTAAAGCTGGAGCATCTAAAATGCTTGAAGTTGTTGCTGTTCCGTTTGGTGTATTCAAATCAGTTAGAGCTGCAGCTGATTTAAAAAAATTAGGTACAAGAACCATCTCTGGGTCAACTCCTGAGTTGTTAATAGCTACGGCCATTTCTTGTTCGATTACATTATCCGAAATATCAGGATATTGAATTTTGGTTAACTCGGGAATCATTGCAAGTTCATATTTTAAACTTTTCCGTTTTTTCTCAGCTTTTGCAATTGCAATTTTCGCATCTAAAATACCGGCTTTACTTATGGCAATTAATTCCTCTTTATCATCTATCAATGGTTGAATTTCTGCTTTATTTTTATCCTTCTTTGTTATGTTCAGTTTAGTATATAAATCTTCAAGAGCCGATTCTTCTGAAGCTAAAGTCCTTTCAAGTTCATCTGCATAAGCTTGCTTTTTCTCAACCACTTTTTTACTATCCTTATAATCAGAAAGCACTTTCTTGGTTATTGCAAAAGCAGAACTCACTTTTTCTTCCTCTTTATATTGGCTCACATATTCAACAAAATCAGATTGGAATGAATCAGCATTCTCAACATCTGTTAATGATTGATTGTTTTGGCCTGCCTGAGTAGCTTTAGCGCCAAGCTCATTTGCTTTGATTGATTGATTTGAATATGAAGATGAAAGTGCTGAATATTTTTCCGTTAATGATGCTGCTGCATTTGCTTGTTCTTGATGTGTATCTAATTCTGCCATTAGCGCATCAAGCTCCTTTTGAGTTTCAGGTGTAATTTCTTCGTCACTTAAGGTGAGTTTTTCTATTTGGGCAGATTCATTATCAGCAAGCTCTTGTTTGCTTGAAGAAATTGAATTTGACAAAGTACTTTGTTTACTTAAAATCTTGGAGCTCTCTTCAAAGAAAGAACTCATTTTTTCGGCTTGATCTGCAACTTTAGTTGGCTCTGAAAGCATTGCCGCATATTCAGCCTCTGCAATTTTTGCCGAAGAATTAATTGATGAGTTGTCGGAACCACTAGAATTACCCTGATCTGCTGTCAAATCAGAAATTTGACTGGTTTCACCTTCTTGATTGTTAATCAATTCAGTGTTTTCGGATGGTTTTACTTGTGCAACTAACTGTTCTTTTTCTTGATAATTTACTTCGAGATTTGCCTGATCTACAAGTAACTCAACCGACATTGGTAATTCATCTTCTCCTATTTCTTCGTCAAGCAAGTTGGTGATAATTAACTTTTCCTCATCACCTTCCACTACAATCTCCATTTTCTGTTTAAATGGTTTAAATGAGCCATTATCAGTCATTTCAACCACCCCAGCATGGGTTAAAAGAGAGTTTTCTTGCTCTACTAAGAAACGAAATTTACCACTGCTAGGTAGTTTAATGGAATAGTTTCCAACAGCATCAGTTTCATAGCTACCGACTGTTTCGTTGTTGTACATGTTTTCAACGGTGATTTTAGCGCTTTTAGAACTGGGCGCATTAAACTCACCCATTATCACCGAATATTGAACAGGAACTCTCACCATTCCTATGTTGTATACGTTTACTTTATTTCCTGCCATTGACCTATTAGAAGTAAAATAGGCTCTATCGTTGTCTTTATTTGGAATAAAGAAATAGTCGTCTTTTGGTGTATTGATAGCAAAATCAACATTTACAGGCTCACTCCATTGGCCTGTTTCAGTATTTAGGAATGACCGAAAAATATCATACCCCCCCATACTGTTATGACCAGTTGATGAAAAATAAAGTTCCGTTCCGTTTGGATGTATAAATGGATAATTCTCGTCACCTTCAGAATTCAGCACTCCTTCAAGCTTAGTTGGTGTTCCCCATTCACCTTCAACTGTTTTATCAACATAAAAAATATCTAAAGCTTGAGTTGTTTTAGGGTCAGTCATTGAAAAATATAACCGCTTGGCATCATCTGGCAAAAACATTACCGTGTTAACGTTGTTCTTTTTTTCAAATTCAGATTTAAAATCTTCGGGCTTAACAATTAACTTGCCTCCGTATCCTTCCATATTATAAGCTCTAAAAAAATCCTCATGCGTTGATTGACTTTTCTCATAAACTACTAAATCAGTAATATTTCTAAGAAGAGACAAGCCACTTTTACACATTTTAATTTTCGCATCAGCATCGAGTTCTTTCAAGGCTTTTCCTTTTGCTTTCACCTTAAATTTTCCATAAAAGTTTTGGGCTTTTTTAAACTCATAATTTTGATGATAAGCCAAGCCTAGATAATAATATGCTGCAGGATCAACATCTTGTCTTGAAACAGCAAACTCCAGATAATTAATCGGCTCTTTTGAATCGTCACTAAAATCAAGTAAACACGCCCCATATTTGTAATTAAAATTTGGATCTTTTGGATACAATGACACCAATTGAGAGAAAAGAGGAGCAGCTTCGACGAAGTTTTTATCCAAAAAAAGCTTTTCAGCGCCTTTTTTAAGGTCATCTTCGGTTTTATAATCTTCTTGCGATGATGCAGGAAAAACGCCACCTATTACTATAGCAAAGGCAAGTAGCACCCTAATACCGAAATGATTGATTGTCTTATTCATTAAAACGTAATAATCGCAAAGAAAACCAAATAATGCAAGTGGGATGCACCATACTTTTTAACTCAAGATTCTGAATAACAGGAATTAATATGTAATTATTTAATGAATTACGATAATTATTCATTGTCTTGAATTCTTCTTAAAAATATGGCTTTTTTTGCTTCAGAAGAAAGCATGTATCGATACTTAGCTTTTCCTTTCTCTTTTTCAAGTTTGGTCTTCTTTGCATCTTTGACCGCGGTGTTAAAATCTTGGTTGGAGGAATACGCTTGAAATATTTCTGCTCTGTAGTTAAAATAGAACCAAGTTGAACGGTCAATTTCAAGATATATATGCAATTCATCGCCAGACCTTTTCTTGATAAACTCAATATTACCATCAACAAATTTGTTGACTTCTGTTTTATCCATGTTGCCAATACCAATTTTACCTACAGATCGATACGACTCACTTTCGTTGTTCCATTGCATCTTCAAATCGTTGAAGAAAATAGGCTTCGCTAAACCTTTAGGGAACTTTTTATACTTCTGATACAAACTCTGTTCAGACATTATTCTATCGGCTTCTTCTTTGCCAAGGATTTCTTGAACAGATCTTTTATAAACGTTACGGTCAAAATCGGTTCGACCAAGGCCTTCATCTTTTATAATTAAATCTTCCATAATGCTTAATGCTTTTTTATCAAAGTAAAAATCCATTAACCAAATCATATCCATTGTTGTGCTATCTCCATCAGTATAGTTTACAATGCTACCTGCAAACTCGTTGTCTATTCTTCCAAAATTCACATTTGGACGAATCATTCCTTCACCTTCAATAGCGCAAGAATTTTTGTTGAGGACAAGGTAATTTCCCGGTAATGTTTTTTGTGTTATTTTTTCTATGCTCGAAACAATATAGCTTTGAGCTGGCTTATCATAAAACAAAAACCCTTCTGAATTAAACAATTGATAATCAGAAGATTTAGTCGGTTCAGTTAAAAAGTTAGAATAAGTCCCATATGGATCTGAACTCATCATTATACCTGTTAATAAATTTGACCTATCATCCTCGGTCATAACAGAATCAATAGGGATATAAATTTCTTTAGGATCAATTTCTGAATTGAACTCAAACCATTCTATTTTCAACTCTTTACATGTATGGGAAATTTTAGAAAAACCATCGAAATTGAATAGTGGTTTGGCCGCTTCTAATCTAATGTTGCCGTAATATTGAAAATCTGGTGAGAGAGCAAATGATTGTTCTTTTTTAATCTTACCACGACCAACAGTCTGGTATGTTGTGTCTAACGATACATTCTCTAGAAAAATAACTTGCTTTTGATTATCTTGATCAATGTAGTCAATATTCCCCTCTCCCTTATACTCTAATCTACCTTTAACTTTTACTGAAACATCATAGATACGATGGTATTCTGTTACGGTATTGGCAACAATAACTGCATTTTTCAATGGATCCATATTGGCTTTGATTCTTACTATAAGTTTGCCGCTATCAGGGTAAAAATAAGAATCACCAACAAGGAATAACTTTACATTTCGGGCCTTGATAATTTTATTGTTGTAATCAAACGTTGCCGCTGATGAATAAAAACTTAGTGAATCTTGATCAGGATGGACAGAAGTGAACTTTGAACCTTCGAGACTTAAATCTTTTTTAGAGGCCTCCTCTGAAACCTCACCTCCTGAAAGTTCAATTTCTTTACTGTCCATGAACCAAGTAAATCGATCTATTTTAGCTATGTATTGATTTTCAGGCAGGTTAATGATTGTTGATCCAGCATTGGATATGAACAAAGCTTTTCTCTCTTTAAAATCTACATGAGCATTTACATTAGTCGTGTTAAATGTCAACAAATTATCTTCTAAGGATTCCAATATAAAGTCTGCTGTATCGCTATCAAACTCCATAAATTTAAATAGGTAATCTCGCGAATAAAGAGTAGCCTCTTGAAATTCATACTTTCCTGCTCCTCTAAGTTCTTTAGGGTTATATTTTATGCTTCCATAAAATTTTGATTCGCCGTCATAAAAGCTTAACGGTTTTTCTTTAGTATATACTTTCATGTAATCTTTTATTGGCAACCATTTCACAAATACATCGTTTCCTGAAACTGGTGGATATTGCACATTGTCCATTTGCTCTTCGATTACATAATTTTCTCCTATCCCGAACATTGAATCAGGATGAAAATTTAGATCTTTCGACTCGGTAGTAGATGTTAAATATTCAAGATATCCATCACCTTTAAGACCTTCATTACTTAGCTTAATCTCGTTGTAAAATTTTCCTTTTCCATTGTAAACATCAAAACCTTCGGGAGGTGTAGGTCGAACAAAACCAAGTGAATAATCGGGTTGAATGCTAAGTGTTTCGTTAAAAACAGGGAAAATGCCGGCTGATTCAAAAGTTCCTTCAAAGTTCAAACCTTGGTTCTTAAAATTATCAAGGCTATCTAACTCAAAGGGTTCAAGCTGAAAACTAAAGTTATCGCGGTTGTAAACACCACCCTGCACTGCTTTCTTGTCGTAGTAGGCATATGACTCTTTAAGTGAATTAAATTTCGGGAACTTATGTAGTGATTTAAGTCCCGATTTGTTTCCTGGAGAATCAATTAACAACTCCCCTTTTACATCTACAATCACAGTTTTTAATCTCGTTGTTTTCTTTCTTCCAAATTCATCGATAACTTTTGTATTCACATAAATTCTAATTGAATCAATATTTGGTGAGTCGAATTTAAAGTTGTCGTAAGAAAACTCATGTTGGTTACCGAAAATTTCAAAGTTTCCTGCGTTTATTATACCATCAAAAGAAAAATCACGGTTTTTTTTCATGATTAATTCTTGTGTTTTAGGGTAAATATAAACCATGTGAGAGTCACTTAAAAGAACCCTCTCTATACCCGAAATAGTTAATTCGTTGTTCGATAGGTTAAGTTTAGCATTTTTTCCTTGCTGCGGTTGACTATTAAATGAAAGTACATCATAATCTATTTTTTTTGCCTTCGCTTGAATAAACGTGAATAGCTTAGGCTTTACTTGTACAAATTCTTTTTCTGAATCATAAGCTAAATAACCAAATGAGGCTAATTCGAGGATTAGCAGTTTTGCCCCAGTTAAAGAAAGTCTCATTTCTTTTGCCGCTTCTTTAATATAAAACTGGTCCATTCCGAATGCACGGACCACCCTCATAACTCTAACTAAAGGATGCACGTTATCTATTCTATATAGGTCATCATACCGTTCTTCTTCAAAATAATCTAACGATTCAAACAACCCCGTCCTGTTGGTACTATTCACTAATGATTCCATTGTTATCAGAGGGTCATCAATTTTCCAATACATAGCTTCGAAACGCATATCAATATTGTGGTAGGTATCGTAATACGGTGATTTGGTAATGTCATCACCGGTTCTTATTAATGATAGCAGCCTTTCTTTAATAAGAAATTGAAATTTAACACCAGGATGAAATATGGAGTCTTCATCGAGGGCTAATGTAACCTTAGCTCTTTCTGTAGTAATTCTGTCTTTTCTTATCGCAAAACTTGATGCTTTTGCTGTTAAAAATGGTTCACCCTCTCGATAAAAAATAAGCTTTGCTTTTTCATCACCTAAACCTTTACCTAAGAATTTTCCACCAAGTTGAGCAAAACCACCCTCATAATCTACATTTCGAACTAAATTATTGATTACTAGTGTTTTGCTCAAAGAATAAAATCTTGGATATAAGGCGTTTTCTTCTGTAACATTTGCTAATACTTTTTCTTCAAGTTTACCAGGTAAAAAGTCATCGCCGAAATATTGCGGATTATGAAACAACACTGAACTTGCATTAAAATAAGGATGCTTTGTATCTATTTCATAATCGTTTAGTAAGGCATAAACTTTATCTGGATCGAAGCCTGCACGTTTCCAATCTACTTTACCTGCCTGTCCAACCCATTTCCCTTTCATTGGGTAATACTTCCCGCTGGTTTCATATATAACCGATGTGTCTCCTTTAGATAAACAGTATAAATCGATTGAAGGAAAATAAACCACCGGCTCTTCTTCATTGCCAAAAATAAAATCAGAATTACTTGATTGCCAAGTTATTGTGTTGGTTTTGTATAACGCATTTGATTCTAAAAGGTCAACACTGAATTTTAAATATTGATTATATCTACGTTTAGGGCCTGCAAGTAATTTGTCAATAACAACATGCCAGTTTTGAAATATAAAATAAGGTTTTTCTGAAAGTTTGTAATTCATAACCGATTTTAAATAATTATGAAATTCAGGAAAAGGAAGCATCTTTTTATCGTTCATTTTATTGCATACTTCATAAATTTTGGCCCGTTCTTCATCGGTGTAATACCCACCAAACCATACATCTTCAAATTTCCTCAGGAATTTTCGAGCTTCAGGTTTTTTGGTACTTTTAAAGTAGCCATCAACTTCTTTGAAAAAACCTGTGGAATCAGATGGAAACATTTCAGGTCTCTGAGCAAAACCAGTTAAAGCAAAAACAATGAATAATATGGTTACGATAAATTTATTCATCTTTTTGAAAACTTAGACATGCCCAGTTGTTCTTATTTAATGATTTCTGTTTTTTTAATCCGTATGATATTACTAAATCAGACACCTCTTTTTCGTCACTGATTAAAAAACCCGATAAAAACATAATCCCACCTGAAGCTAAGCTGGATATATATTTTTGAATTTCTAATTTTATCACGTTTTTGTTGATATTGGCTAAAACTTTTTGGTACTGTTGATGCGCAATATCATCTATTGTGCCTAAAACAAATGAGCAATTATTTAAGTTATTAGCCTTGGCATTTTCAATTGAATTGTGATATGCCCATTCTTCATTGTCTACTCCTATACATTTTGATGCGCCAAAAAATGATGCAGCAAAAGATAAAATCCCTGTTCCTGACCCAACATCTAGCACCGTATTATCAACCCAGGAATGCCCTAACATTTGGGTTATCATCATTGACGTAGTTTCATGATGCCCCGTTCCAAATGACATTTTAGGCGTAATAACTATTTCATATTGGTGCTTACTAGCCGGGTGAAAATCAGCTCGAATGTGAACCTTATCAGCAATAGTTAATGGATCAAACTGAGCTTCCCATTCTTGATTCCAATTTTTATTTTCAAGCTTTTGGATGGAATATTTAACATTTGAATCAATTTTATTTAGCGTAGTTGCTAATAATGCTTCATTTAACTGCTGGCTAGGAATATAAGCTAGCAATTCATCTTCTTTTTCCTCGAAAGAATCAAATCCAATCTCAGACAACTCAGCGATAAACAATTCATAGATATCAAACTTTGCCTTAATATTAACAAACAAATAATCCATTAAGCTGCATCAATAATTTTGCAAAAATCATCAACATTAAGAGATGCACCTCCAACGAGACCACCATCGATATCTGATTGCCCAAATAACTCAGGAGCAGTATTCGGCTTCACGCTTCCACCATATAATATTCTAATTTCGTTTGCTATCTTCTCTGTTGTTGAAACTTGAACAACGTTTCTAATTGCTTGATGCATCGATTGTGCCTGCTCAGGAGTGGCCGTTTCGCCTGTTCCGATAGCCCAGATTGGCTCATAAGCTATTACCAAGCTTGCAATTTCTGTATTATCTAAATTACCGAACACTTGAGTTAATTGGCCTGAAACAAATTCTACATGTGTTTCTTTCTTCCGGACTTCTAAAGATTCACCACAACATAAAATTGGGGTTAAACCTGATTCTAAAGCTTGTTTTATCTTAGCTGTAAGCAAGGTTGCATCCTCCTTAAAATATTCTCGCCTTTCACTGTGTCCTATTACAACATAGGTAGCTCCTACTGAACTTATTTGCCTTGCAGCTACCTCGCCAGTGAAAGCTCCTGAACTATGTTGAGAACAATCTTGTGCACTAATTTTTATTGATGATCCGTACGTCCAATTGTTTCCTTTTTCTAAATAAAGATGAGGAACACACAAAACAACTTCAGCATTTGGCGCATTTTCAATTGTATGTTTAACTAGTGCTTTGGTAAGTGTTCTCGCTTCCTTTTGTAATAAATTCAACTTCCAGTTTCCTGCTACTATTTTCTGTCTCATACTAAGTTATTTTTATACTTCAAATATAAGTAAACTACCTAGGCCAAATAGATCTAATGCCACTTAGAATATGGGCATCTTGACAGAAATAAGCATTAGGAATTTTCTTAAAATATATCAGCGTAAACTGGTAAATCATCACTGTGCCATTTGCCTTTTACTGTTCCTTTTTCAAGGTATACAAGGCCTGGGTTTGATCTAATTATAGTCTTTAGCATAGTGCCATCTGCTGTTAAAAACGGAAACATATTTTGATTTTTATGTCTAAAATCATTTACCGCTTCATAATTTGACGCTGTTAATCCATACATAGGAACACCAGCTTTTTCGGCTAAAGCTGCTATGTCGTTTAATGCCTGCTGATTCGACTCGTCTGTTTTATCCAGATCGTATGACACTACTAATAACACTCTATCATAACTTAACACCGAATAGGTAATATCGTCACCAGTTTCATCGTCAATTAAATTAAAATCATGAACAGGGGGCTCATAACCTTCTTGGATAGTTATCGGATTACTAGTTTCAACAATCTCCCAACTTGAATCTTCCCAAATTCCTGATGTCAAGTATTCATTATCCGTCATCTCCTTTTCAGAACCATCTGTGTTTCTTAATGTGTATATATAACCAAATTTTGGGCAGGGTAAGCCTAGTTCATCACACCCTTTAATTCCATCTTCTATGTTCTTTTCAACAGCATAAGGTCTGAAATCTCGAATCGGTAAGTTCATGACACAGTATACTGAAAAAACTGTAGAAATCACTGTTGCTGCACCAGCCAAAATCCAATCGTTTTGATCCAATTTAACGTAGTTTTTAATCAAATAAATTACAACAAAAGTAATTAGAGAGAAAACTATTGGAAAGGTCCAAGAAATAACCCCTAATGAAAATAAAATAATGAAGAGTAAAGAAAATGAGAAGTAGACTAAATCACCGCGTTTTAAGTTACGCTGAATATGTTTTTGGCGAATAAAAATTACTGAAATAAAAAAGAACAGAATCAAATCTTTGGTGAAAGATTGCCAAGGAGTAAATTTTAAGGCATCACCAAAACAACCACAATCTGTTACTTTATCAAAATAAGCTGAGTAAAAGGTTAAAAAAGTAAAAAACACAATCATTGATAAAAGTGACCATGAAACTAATTTTGATTTAGAACCCACTAAAACTGCCACACCCAAAACAATTTCAACAACACAAATAAATACTGCTAGATATAAAGCTAAAGGCTCTAAAAATGGTAGATTTAAAACATCTGTCGAAAAATATTCTTCTAGCTTGTACGAAAATCCCATCGGGTCGTTGGCTTTGATTAAGCCAGATACTATAAATAAGGAACCTACTAAAACACGAGATATAAACTCTAAAATTTTCATCATTCTATTTGATATTTTCTGCTAAAATATTGGGCTTTAATTTTAACGTTAATTAATTTAACATCTAATTAACCCTCCTGCTCTTGCATTTGAATAAGAGCAAAAACTCCATAATTTACTATGTCTAAATAATTAGCATCAATTCCCTCCGAAACTACTGTTTTGCCTTTGTTATCTTCAATCTGCTTTATTCTCAATAATTTCACTAAAATTAAATCTGTAAATGAACTAACTCTCATATCACGCCATGCCTCTCCGTAATCATGGTTTTTAGCTTTCATTAAATTAAAGGCAATATCAAATTGATTTGTAAAATGTTCATCAGCATCGTCGGTTTTCATGTCAGCATTATTTGACACACCAAGATTTAGTTGAATTAACGCCATCAAACAGTAATTTATAATCCCTATAAATTCAGGTTCAATACCTTCATCTACCTTGGTAACGCCTGTTTCTTCAAGCGTTCTGATTCGGTTAGCTTTGATGAAAATCTGATCTGTTAAAGATTTTGTTCTTAGCACTCTCCAGGATGCACCATAATCTTTCATTTTGTTTGAGAAGATATCTTTGCACTTTGACATCACTTGGTTGTACTGAGAAATGGTTTTTTCCATTTTAACACTTTAAATTATGGCTCGAAAATACACTATAAGTTGCAAAGGAAAGCTCATAGATTTATCAATTCCTAAAGTAATGGGAATTGTAAATATTACGCCAGATTCGTTTTTTGATGGTGGCAAAAACAATTCAATTGATGATGCTTTAGCGCAAGTCCAAAAACATTTGGACCATGGTGCTGCATTTATAGATGTTGGGGGATACTCTACTCGTCCTGATGCTAGCTTGGTATCAGTTGAAGAGGAAAACCTGAGAGTTATTCCTGTTATCAAACAAATCGTCACTTCTTTTCCTGATGCTTGTATTTCTATTGACACCTTTAACAGTAAAGTTGCTCTGCAAGCAGTTGAAGCTGGTGCTTGCATTATAAATGATATATCGGGAGGTGATTTTGATTCTAATATGTTTACTACATTAAAGCAAGTGCAAGTGCCTTATGTTTTGATGCACAGCAAAGGTAGTCTCAACAAAATGCACCAAAAGCCCCAATATGCTAATGTTACTCAAGAGGTAATCTTAAAACTTTCAGCAAAACTTGAGGAGCTGTCCTACCTTGGCATAAACGATATAATCGTTGATCCTGGTTTTGGGTTTGCAAAAAACCTTGATCATAATTTTGAGTTATTAAAAAAATTAGAACAGCTTCAAATACTAAACAAGCCTATTTTAACAGGTATTTCAAGAAAATCAATGATTTTTAAAACCCTTGAATCAAATGCTGTAAATGCCCTAAATGGTACCACAGTTTTAAATACTATTGCATTGCAAAAAGGAGCTACTATTTTAAGAGTTCACGACTCAAAAGAAGCTAGTGAAGCAATCACTTTAACAACTAAAGTTTACCACTAAATGAAACTACCAGAAATAAATTGGATAGAAATAATTGACGTTCTATTAGTAGCCTGGTTGATTTACCAGCTCTATAAGATTGTAAAAGGAACCGTGGCTATTCGAATTTTTGGCGGCCTGTTTGCCATTTATCTATTCTGGAAAGTAGTTGCAGCGTTAAAAATGGAGTTACTTACTGAGATTCTGGGACAATTTATTGGTGTTGGGGTTATAGCTTTAATTATTGTTTTCCAGCAAGAATTAAGACGGTTTTTACTCATTGTTGGTACACCAGATTTTTTAAACAACAATAAAACAGCAAAAAAGGTTTTTGGTTGGATGAAGAAGGATGAAGATGAATCTAAAATTCATTTAAACGAAATTGTTGGAGCAGTAAATAAAATGGCTAAAGCCAAAACCGGAGCGTTGATTGTAATGGAAAAACAATCAGGCATTTCACCATTTGTGTCTTCATACACTACCATAGATTCAGTGATTTCTGAAGACTTATTAGAAAGTATATTTTTTAAAAATTCTCCTCTACACGATGGGGCACTAATAATTGCGAAAAATAGAATTTTATTTGCAGGCGCGGTATTACCAATATCTGATCAAAAATTAGCAGGAAAATACGGAACAAGACATAGAGCTGCTTTTGGAATTACTGAATTAACAGATGCCATTGTCATTGTAGTTTCAGAAGAAACTGGTGATGTTAGCTTGGTTAATGACAATAAGATTCAAAAAATAAAAGATATAGAAGCTAATCTAAAAAAAGAACTGGTTATTTTATTTGGAAATTAATCTTTCTTGCCATAGCACCAGCCTTTCATTGATTCTTTAAACTTAGCTTTTTCTTCTTCGCTCATCCCCTCCATTTTTGTTTCAATCTTCTTTTTCCAGTGTTCTTTTTTATTGTCCAACCTTTGTTCATGTTGATATTTACCCATCATTCCAAATCCAAAAACAATTTTAGCCATTGCTAAAAGCCCTAAAGCCTGCCAATAAGATATTTGTATCAAACCAAATATCTCAGGTATTAACATGTTCCAGAGCAACATAAAAACATAACCTAAGATGGCTAATCCCACAAGTATCATTAGTATATAACCAAATCCCTTTTTCAACCAATAGCTTCCCATGACTTATGTTTTAATCATTAAACATTTCATCGTAAATTGACTTTAAATTTTCACGTAATTTAAGAATAGCGTAACGCTTTCTCGTAATTAATGTATTCTCATTTTTACCGGTCATTTCTGCCATTTCTTTGAAACTTATTCCTTCAAACTCATGCATTTCAAACACTTCGCGTTGGCTCGCTGGCATATCATTTAAGGTTTCCTGAATCGTATCTCGAACCATTCCTCTTAACAATTCAAATTCTGGACCTCGATCAGAGGAAGGAATAATGTCATAAAGGGAGATTTCATCTCCATCATCATTCCCATAGCTGCGATTGAAATCTTCAATCCGCTGTGTTTTATGCTTTCTAAAAAAGTCTATTATTTTATTTCTGGCAACTCTGAATATCCACGCACCATCACTTCTTATATCTTTAGCAAGTACATAGGCATCTGCTAATTGATAGAATACGTCTTGAAAAATATCTTCTGCGTCTTCGTTAGTAGGAACCCTACTTCTAATAAACCTAAATAGCTTATCGCCCTCTTTCTTAAATACCTCTTGCACAGACTCATTCATAAACTCTGATTGCAATTGTTGTACTTTCACTTCTACACTCATCATAAGTGTAAAGACGAAACAGCGTCGCAAATATTTGATTTAATCAAAAAAACTATTTAAAAAGTTAGGAGAATTTAAATTTATTTTATCTAAATTCTCCTCCAAGTTTATTGTTTAGCTATTCTAAAATGGTAAACCTCGCTGTTTTTAGTAACCGATAAAATGTAAAACCCGTTGGCTAAACTCGTAAAATTTACAGTTTGGAACGAACCATTATTACTTATCTTGATGCTTTCAATTAAGCTTCCATTTAGAGTATGCATTTGAACAGAACTAATTTCATTGTTCTTGTTTTCAATATTAACAATACCATCTGATGGATTTGGATATACTTTTAATTCGTTGTTTTCAAAAACATCGTTTATAGAAACCAATTCAAAATAGAAATATTCTGATTTTTGAGAATTACAAGTACCATTAACTGCAGTTACTTGATACCTTCCTGAAAGTAAAGCGACTATATATTGAAGATTCCCAGGATACGTTTGCCCTTCATATGACCAAATATAAAGAGGTGCAACAACCGAGGCTTCTAATGAATCAATCCCAATCTTATTAATTATTGGAGTTGAAGGTATAGCTTCAATTAAAATGCTACTATTTGATAAGTTTGTACAACCTACTGAGTTTGTGAAAGTATAGGTTAACTGATTGTTCCCTGGCCCGGCTAACGCAGGATATAGCGTGTCGTTAACTATTCCATTTCCTGAGTAAACCCCTCCATTAGGTGAGCCTCCTGAAATTGGCAACGGTGAATAATTTTCGCATATATTGCCAAAAGCTCCAAAATTCACTGTCGGTGATTCCAACAACTGAATGGTCTTTATTACTGAATTACTACAGCCATTTAAATCTGTAAATGTGTATTTAACTAGTTTATTACCAGGGCTACCAGCATTTGACGGATTAAATAGTCCGTTTAAAATTCCCGGACCGGTATAAACGCCTCCTAGAGGAATACCTCCGGTAAGAGTAACAGATGGAGCGTTATCGCAATAATTTTGGAAAGCGCCCATGGACACACTAGGTATTGTATCTACCGTAATAAAACCTTTTGCTAAATTTGAGCAACCATTACCATCCGTATACATATAAGCTACAGAATCTTGCCCTACTCCTGCTAAAGAAGGGTTAAATAGTCCATTGCTCACGTTAGGACCTGAATAAATACCACCAACAGGTAAACCTCCTGATAAAGATATTGGTGTTGAATTCGCACAAACATTGGGAATTGATGGGATGGAAACATTAGGCAAGGAGTCTATCGTTACCATAATTGTATCACTTGCAATACAGCCATATTGATCTGTTCCGATTACTGAATATTGGGTAGTAATAATAGGTGAAATCAATATTGAGTTACTATTACCTCCAGTACTCCAAACATATGATGCTCCACCACTTGCATTAATTGTTCTGCTCGACCCTATACAAACACTGGTATTTCCTCCTGCTGAAATAACGGGATAAACACGAACACCAACAACCACAGTATCAGCATAACTTTCACATCCATTCTGATCTGTTTCAGTAATGTAATAGGTATGAACTCCTACCGTGCTAGAGGCTTGATAAGAAGAATTGTAAGACAATGTAAAAGATGAGTCTAGACTTGCATCTGAATACCAGGTAAGTGTTCCTCCTGAGCCAATTGCAGAAATTGGAGAAACCACATCTCCAGGACAATAATTTGTATCCGCTGAAGCTATTGGCGTATTTGGTAACTGAAGATTATTCAAAATTATTGAATTGGTATCGTTGACGTGAAGGGTATCTCCTGGTACGTTTACCCAAGCTTTTATGTTTTGATTTCCAGTACCGCCAAAAGGAGCCAATGAAGAAAAAGTTAAAGTTTTTTGAATATTCGGATACAATGTATCCACAAATAGCTGATTAACAGCAGCGCCATTATTGATACTAAAGCTTGCCGGCACCCAATAAACGGTATCTGTTCCAGTGTTTGTTAAATGAATTTGAACATCTGAACTACTAATGTTACAAGCTGTTTGAGTTGAAGTACCAATTGAATCAATAACGATATCAACTAAACCTGTGTCAGCATAAGGTATATCGACATTAACAAAAACAGTATCTAGAATAAGACCGCACTGAGTATTAATACTTGCGACATAATTTAAAACGCCATTGTTAAAAAATGGACCAACGTTAGTTGTTGCATTTGTATCAATCAAATTAGTATCCAAATACCAATTAATGCTTGCTGCAAGCGATGAATCTAATCCTGGGTTAAATGTACCGATTGTTTGAGGTGTAGCACTAGAGAGTGTCCAGTCGCTTGCGCCATCAGTATCAGCACCGTATCTTGAAATACCGGCCATTCCACTTGATGAAGGTAAACTACCCGTCCAGTCCGTTGCAGAAACACCTGCCGTTGTTGGAAAAATAAAACTGTTGGTTGCTACTGCATCAACGATGTTGTTACTAGCATCTTTTAATACATACCCTTGTTGCACATTTGATGAAGTAGAAAATGTATTTGTAGACCAATACATGTTATTTACAAGGCTATTTGCTCCTGCACTAAAGGCATATCCTACAGTTAAAACATTGTAAGCTCCGATATTAGCCCCGCTGGGTATAGTATAGGTCAAATCCAAGCCCGATGCCCCATATATCTCTACTGTATAGCCTGATAAGTTTGCTACTCCTCCTCCAATATTAGCAATTTCCACCATATCCCAATCGAAAGTTGGCATGTAAGCTGGTATCGGATTGGTGAACCCTGAACCAGTTTTAAATTGTACTATTTCAGAAAATAAGACCTTGCTTTGTGTTGATGATATCGCTACGAGTTGAGCTGAGTCACCTGGTAAAGTAATCGTAACATCACCACTAGCAGTAAGTAAGTTTGGCGAAATAATTTCTATTGAACTTAAAGTGTCATTTAAATTGGTGGAATCCCAAGCTGCTTGGATGTAGAAAGAAGCTTCATAGGTTCCATAACCGCTAAAATCAAACAAATTAGTCAGTGTAATAATTGCAGTATCATTTTGAGCTAAAGAATCTGTAATTATCAGCTGTGACCCAATTGAAGGAGTGGGTCCTGATATGTTCCAGTGGATTAAAAATGAATCAGCGGCAAAATCAAGATTGCCTTGTCCGTTGTTTGTGATTTTAAGTACGACCATATCTGTATCGCTGTAACATGGGCCTTGTTGTGATAAAAGTTCTACCAATCCTAAATCTTTCGGTGGTAATGTATATTCATCTGCTCCTATATCAACCGCTGTGGCTAAAGGCGCAGGCCTTACATCTCCATCAATATCAATTGCTAACCCTATTGAATTGTCTCCATTATCATTAGCTAGGGTCCCGTAAACTATATGCAAATTGGTTGGTCCTAAAATTTGCGGATCACCAACCAATGAGTTAAAATTATAGATTGGTAGCGTAATGTTGAGTGCTGCTAAATCGGTATTGATTACATTGTTGTAAAAGAACAAATCTGGCCCAGAGGTGTAATATAAATTGTAATCAAACTGTACAAAAGATGCGTTCGCTGCTCTTATCGCATAGCCTTGTTTTCCAATAAAAATATTGTTTCGCATGTCTACACTTTGAGCGCCATTTAAATTAATGCCTTCTGTTCCATAGAATGTATTGTGAAACATTTGAGTGCTATTTACATTGAAAAAGGAGGTTGCTTCTTGGTTTAATGAACTTAACATGTTATTGGTAAATGTTCCTAAAAAGCCTAAGGTATCGTTTCCTCTTGACATATTAAAAGGCTCATTCAATGAATGAAATTCGTTATCCGTAAACTCGAAATTTCTAACATCTGAAGCAAGCAAACCATTAAACGTAATGCTTGATGACATATAATTCCCTTTAACAATCAACGAATCAACATTGTCTACATTTATCGCAGCATCTTGATTATCAATGAAATTACAATCGGTTATACTAAAATATTTCCCAGGGTCTGGTAAAAAATGTTCAATTTGAACACCATATTGTGTTCCAATAAAAGTACAATTGTTGACCACTAAATTATCACCGTTATCGCCTTCGGTAAAGTTGCTGGTAAAACTAGGTCCCATAAAAACGCCAACGACTTGAAGGTTGGTGTTTGCTGTTGGGTTCGTCGCTTCTATTATACAATTGTCAACAGTTATGTTGTTTGAGTTAAACCTTACCATAATACCTCGACCTAAATTTGTTCCTTCATTTTTAATGGTCATATTTTTGAAGGTTATAAAACTTGAACTATCAACTAAAATCGTTGCATTGTTTGTTCCCAATCCATCTGAAGTTAAAATTGAGCCTGTTTTTGAGGCGCCTTCAATGGTTAAATGGTTGGCCGCGGAAAGCCCCATAATGTTGTTTAGCTCAATTTTTTTAGTGTAATTGCCCGCTGATAACACCAACGAAGTCGGCCCAACAAGCCCACAGTTTTTAAGAGCATCGATAGCCAACTCAATATTCGGAAAACTATCATTCGGTGTCCCGACAGTATAAACACCACTTAATCCACTACAAATTACGGATCGTAATGTATCGTTTGATGCTACCTCATCAACAAAAGAGTTAGGGCTCTCAGTCCAGGCTTTAAGAATATTTAAAGGTTTAGTAAAGTTGTAGGCACCAATTTGGATATTAGATTTTGTTTGATCTACAGCCAATTGATTTGAACCTGTTAAAACTAGGTTGTAGCTAGGTTGAGCTGCTCCGTTAATACTCCAATTAATAATTGCATTAGAAAGTGTATCAACTCCAAAGTTTTGAACGGTAACTTCAACATTTTGAGTTCCGAACGTGATTGGGTTTACTGGGTTGTCTTTTTGGGTTACGCCAACATCATGAATAGGAATAGGCTCCCAAGTAAGGTCATCTATGAATGCATCAATATTTGTAAAAGTTGTTGTGTTATAATATTTAATAGCAATGCTTCCTAAAGGCCCACTATAACTGCTAAATTTAACCAAATGTTCGTCCCATTGATCTTGAATATTTACTGTTGCTAACGAAACAAATGAGCCTGGGTTTAAAGGATCGGTCATAACTCCAACTTGAATAAAAACAGGTTGTGGTGAACGTGCTCTAAATCTCAATCGGTTTAAGCCTGTATTTACATCCAATACGTTTGGACTAATACAATAGATTGTATCGGCAGTTGTGCCACCATAGGTTGTTTCTAGTTTTAAATAATTTGGCCCGTTATAAGATGTTGGATCTCCAAAAAGAGATCCATTAGCGGTTGTAGCACTAACTGTTGAAAACGTATAAAACCCTTTTAAAATATCAGACCAGCCTCCAGGTAAATTTGGTATAGTTGCGTTATCAAAACTTTGGCTGTGTGTTGCATTTATTGAGGTTACTGCTGCGGTAGGGCCTGTCCAAAAGGATGACCCATTTCCTCCTCCACAAGTATCTTGCACATAAAAGTCAAAAGGAGTTCCCGCAGGTAAATTAGATACCGTATAGTTTGAAGTTGAAACATTGTTGATGATGGCTCCTCCTCCTATTGAAAACCCAGAAGTACCGTACTGAATGTTCCAAGCAGCTGCTCCTCCTGTCGTCCAACTTAATGAAACAGAATTTGTATCTTGATTTGTAACCGCAAGATTCGTAGGGTTTGGGCAAGGAGGTGGAGTAGCTAATATATTTATGGTATAATCTTCAACTCCTCCATAAGTGAAAATTCCACATGGATTTAAGGGATGAAACCCAGACTCCCAAATCATTGCTCTCATTCGAGTAGTTCCTAGAACAGCAGTAGTTGGAACTGTAAAATTAAATGTTTGCCACATTGGAGGCAAACCAGTCCATGTTCCAATTTGCTCATTGGTTGAAAACGTATTGTCGTTGTTCCAATCAATCCAAACCGCCCCGACTGAATTATATTGACCACCACAAGTTCCAAACTCAACGGAAACATTATAACTGTTGCTTAGAACTACATCAGCAATATGTTGAGTAAAATCCGTTAAACCTGTTCCTGCTGGACAGGTATTTAAATTTGAGATACTTCTGGCCGCACCCAATAAAGTAACGCCTGTAATCTCAGTATCAAGTGTACTTGTTGGGCCCGCATTGCAATACTGGGCATAGCTGTTAAAGCCCAATCCTGCCATAATTATAATTAAGGCAACTGCTTTATTGATTGTTGTAATAAAACTCTTCATTTTCATCTAGTTTAAGGAACGTTTCCAACAAAAATAACTGATTTTGCTCGGAGTAAAAATTTTAAATCTACCTGACTATTAATTAATTACTCTTTAACCAATACCATTTCATCAATTAACCTTGTTGCGCCAGCATATTTATCTACTATAAACAAAACGTAATTAACGTCTACCATAATATTTCTGCATCGATCAGGATCAAACATTATATCGCTCATTGTCCCTTCCCAGCAGCGGTCGAAGTTTAAACCTTTCAAGTTGCCATTTTCATCTAAAACCGGCGACCCAGAATTACCCCCTGTTGAATGATTTGAAGCAATAAAACACACCGGCATTTTATCACCGTATGCATACTGGCCATAGTCTTTAGCATCATACAAATCAATCAGTTTTTGAGGCAAATCATACTCTCTATCCCCAGGTATATATTTTTCAATAACTCCATCTAATGTTGTATAAAAATTATACTCTACCCCATCCTTTGGCTCGTAACCTTCCACTTGACCATAACCAACTCGAAGTGTGCTGTTTGCATCAGGAAAATATTTTTTATCCTCTTTCAATACGGTCATCAAACCATCAAGATATGTTCTATTTAGTTCGTCAATTTGGTTACTCAATTTAGTGTAATTTATTTTAATTTCTGATTGATAAAAATCCAAAAGTTGATTTACCAAAACAAAAACTGGATCTTTTGATATTTTTTTAGCGTTTCCTCTTGATGGATTGTAAAGTATTTCTGAAAGATTCACTCTATCAACAAATACCGAGTTTGAGTAAACTTTATTCGTGTATTTGGCATAATCGTTTTTATACTTTTCGCTAATCAATTTTGCATATTCAGGTTTCATTGATGTTTCCATGTTATCAGCATACATCTTCATTAGTTTTTCAAAAATTTGTTGATCAGTTGCTTTGTCATAATCTTTAAAAAACGAGTTTAAACGAGGCTTTAACATTTCGGCAGCCTTGCGAAGGTCACTTTCGGTTTTTTCTTTGTCCAATCCAATTTCAACAAACCTTTTATAGGCTAATGCAAACCGCAAAACCTCTGGCCCGTAGTAAAGCATTTCAATAAACATTTCTCGAGCAAATTGATACTTGTTGTATTCTTCGTACAATTCATCATACTTGCCTAAAACATGACCATATTTTTCAGACCACTCTTTATTGCCTACAAGCTTTTCACCGAAATTGTTTTCAGCCTCTTTCTTTACATTTATTGCATCTAGTCGTTTTAATCCATTTAACTCTCCAATCCATTTTTTATGTGAATTGCTAATGCTCGATTGTTTTGCTGCATACTTAATTCTAAGTTCATCGCTGCTAGCCATTGCCTTATTGATGATGGCCAAACTTTCATCTCGCATATTAATTTTTGCAGGATTACTTTTTGTCATGATGTATTCAACAGCTTGCGAAGCAAGGTATTCTTGAGTCCTCCCAGGAAATCCGTACATCAATGTAAAATCGCCTTCTTGTATTTGTTTTAACGACATTTTAAGACTTCTCTTTGGTTTGTAAGGAACGTTAGCCAAAGAGTATTCAGCAGGTTTGTTGTTTTTATCCGCATATATTCTAAATATTGAAAAATCGCCTGTATGACGCGGCCACATCCAATTGTCTGAGTCGAAGCCATACTTTCCTATAGACGAAGGTGGAGCTCCCACCAATCTAACGTCTTCATACGTTTCGGTGATAAACATATAGTAGTAATTGCCATAATAAAATGGTTTTATAATGTAGTTGTAATGTGATTTTACAACCGCCGAATCGCCAATTTTTTTCATGTTGTCTTCAACAATTTTTTTTCTTTCTGCTTCGGTCATATTTTCTTTATGACCTTCCAAAATCTGTGAGGTAACATCTTCCATTCTTACGATTAAAGTCGCTGTTAACCCTTTGTTTGGTAATTCGGAAGCATTTGACATTGACCAAAAACCATCACGCAAGTAATCGTTTTCAACTGAGCTATGCTTTTGAATTTGACCATATCCACAATGGTGATTGGTAAGCAACAAGCCTTTATCTGAAATAATTTCAGCCGTACAACCTCCTCCAAAATGTACTATCGCATCTTTTAGGCTTGAGTTGTTCACGCTGTAAATTTCCTCTGCAGTTAATTTAAAACCCAACGACCTCATATCGTTAATGTTAAGTTGCTCTACTAACATCGGCAACCACATCCCCTCTTTTGCAGATAATCGAGTAGTTGAAAGAATTAGAATTAAAAATAATAGTTTTCTCATTTCAAAATTTTGTTGATTCGGCTAATCTAAAACATAATGTTAAACTTTTGTTAGCATATTGAACAACGGTGATGCTAAGTTTTTAAATTCGTTTGCTTATGAATAGAAGTACCATCCGATTTGTAATTGGACTTTCAGTTATGCTGCTTATTGGGTTAGTAAGCACTCAAATATATTGGGTTCGAAATGCTTATCAATTGCAAGAAAGCCAGATTAATTATGATATAACTCAAGCACTAAAAAGAGTTGCTCAGCAAATTTTATTAGCTAACAGCGATTCAACTCAACTTTACGATCCTATTGAACAAGTTACTCCTAACCTGTTTAAGGTAAGAATCAGAGAAACTATTCAGCCTTATTACTTAGAAACGCTTCTGGCTAACGAGTTCAAAAAAGAGGAAATTAATTTGTTGTTTGAATACCATCTTTACGATTGTTTTAACGATTCGGTGGTCTTTAAAAAGTTAGTCCAACTTGATCAACAAAACAACAAGTTTGAGAGTAAAACACCCGAAATGAACTGGGACAACGATGCTCATTATTTTAGTGTGTTTTTTCCGAATAAAAAATCAAAGTTGCTTGAGCAATTCGATTTTTGGATTATTTCATCAGTCATTCTGTTGTTTATCGTTTTGTTTTTTGGATATACAATATGGATTATTCTAAAACAAAGGCGGCTTTCAGAAGTAAAAACCGACTTTATAAATAACATGACTCATGAGTTAAAAACACCTATTTCTACAATTTCTTTATCGGCAAAGGTTTTGCTTAAACCAGATATTATTGATAATCCCGAAAGGTTAAAAAACTATGCAAGTATTATTAACTTAGAAAATGAACGTTTGCATCAGCAAGTTGAAAAGGTGCTTCAAATTGCAACCCTCGAAAAAGAAAAGGTTGATTTAGTAAAAGAGCAAATCAACGTTCACGAATTAATAGATCAGGCGGTAAATACTATTCAATTAATAATTAAAGAAAAAGGGGGGGGGGTCACTTCGGACTTAGCAGCCAAAAACGCTACCATTAATGCTGATAGGGTTCATATAAGTAATGTTTTATCTAACTTATTGGACAATGCAAATAAGTACACGCCTGGCAATCCGTTAATTACTATTTCTACAAAAAACGAAAAGAAAGGAATACTTATTTCGATAGAGGACAACGGAATTGGCATTCCTAAAAAAGCACTAAAGATCATATTCGATAAGTTTTATAGAGTACCAAAGGGCGATATTCATGATGTTAAGGGTTTTGGCATTGGTTTGCATTATGTAAAGGTGATGATTGATTACCATAAAGGTAAAATTGAGATTAAAAGTGAATTAAACCAAGGAACGACAATAAACATATATTTACCTTTTTAAAAATGGAGAAAAGCAATATTTTACTGGTTGAAGATGACCCTTCGTTAGGTTTTATAACCAAAGACCAATTAACGGAAGCCGGATTTGATGTAAAATGGTGTAAAGACGGTAAAGATGGATTTGAAGTTTTCTTTAAAGAGACTTTTGATATTTGTGTGCTTGACGTAATGCTTCCAAAAAAAGATGGATTCACTTTAGCTAAAGATATTAAGGCAATAAATCCTGATATTCCAATCATTTTTTTAACGGCAAAATCACAAATAGATGACAAAATTAAAGGCTTTAAAACGGGAGGAGATGATTACCTCACCAAGCCTTTTGTAATAGAAGAACTAGCAGCACGTATTGATGCAATTTTAAATCGAACACAACAAAAGCTAGCCTACCCTTCTTCATCAAAACAGAGTTCTTTTACTATAGGACAATACCAATTCAACCATAAAAACTTGGAGTTGATTCACCCATCGAAAACAAAAACTCTTACAAAAATTGAAGCTGATTTACTTCGCTTACTTTGCATCCATCAAGAACAAGTTTTAGAACGCGACATGGCATTAAATATAATCTGGGGAAAAGACGATTATTTTAATGGAAGAAGTATGGATGTTTTCATTACAAAGCTTAGAAAATACCTCAAAGAAGATGAGCTTATTTCAATAATCAACGTTCATGGTGTCGGCTTTAAACTTTCTACCAAGTAAGCAAATGAAAATAGTTGCCTTTATTACTTTACTTTTTATTAGCTTATCGTCGTTTGGACAGAATATTTCTGTTCAGTTCCCGGAGTATCAATTCACTAGTATTAGTAATGAAATAAAGATAAAAACGGAAGACAATTCTGAATTAAAATCAATTAAAGTAAATGGTGTTTATTATTCAGTTAATACTATTGATAATGAGTCTATTATCAATTATAATTACGATGCATCTGGAAGTCAGAATCTAGTTTTTAAAATTGGAAAAACTGAAATAAAAGAAACGGTGAGCGTAATTCCCCTTTGGTTATCGATTTTGCCACCATTGATTGCCATTATCCTTGCCCTTTGGTTAAAAGAAGTTATTATATCCTTGGTATTAGGTATTTTTCTAGGGGCTGCAGTTTTGGGCTTATACACTGAAGGCCTTTTCGGCATATTAACGGCCTTTGTACATGTTCTTGACAGCTATATAATTAACAGCTTAAATGATTGGGGACATTTATCAATCATACTATTCACCTTAATTATTGGGGGCATGGTTGCAGTAATTAGTAAAAATGGTGGAATGCAGGGCGTGGTAAATATCATCACAAAAAAAGCACACAATGCAAAAAATGGTCAGCTTGCAACATGGTTTTTAGGTCTAACTATTTTCTTCGATGATTATGCAAACACCCTAGTGGTAGGAACCACTATGCGTTCCATTACCGACAAATTAAAAATATCACGCGAAAAACTTAGTTACATTGTAGACTCTACCGCTGCGCCTGTTGCAGCATTAGCCTTTATTACTACTTGGATTGGAGCTGAATTAAGCTATATTGAAAGTGGAATGAAAGACATTCCAGTACTAATGGCAAACGAAACACCTTATGGGATTTTCATCAGCTCTTTACAATACTCTTTTTACCCATTGTTTACCATAGCCTTTATGTTTTGGCTTATTTGGCAGCAGAAAGACTTTGGTCCAATGCTTAAGGCAGAAAGAGATGCAAGAAAAGGACTTGCTCCTACCACCGAAGTTAAAAATGCCGACTTGGAAGAATTTAATCCTAAAGAAGGAATATCCTCCAATTGGTTGCTTGCTTTTTTACCGGTTTTAACCGTTGTAATTGTAACTGTAATTGGTCTATTCAGTACAGGATTAGAAAGTTATACTTACGACAACTCACATGGCTTTTTCCGCAATTTATCAGTAATAATTGGGAAAGCAGATTCTTTTACTGCATTGCTTTGGGGCTCGTTTGCTTCCTTGTTTGTAGCTATAATATTGAGTGTTGCAACAAAAAAACTCAAGCTTTCAGAATCTATTGAGTCTGCCGTTGGAGGCATCAAAACCATGTTGCCTGCTATTATTATTTTAACTCTTGCTTGGAGTTTAGCCGAAATCACTAATGTGATGCATACTGCAGATTTTTTAACAGGATTAATGAAAGACAATGTTTCGGTTTATCTTATACCCTCAGTTACATTCATTTTAGCTGCCTTGGTTTCTTTCTCTACCGGAAGTAGTTGGGGAACAATGGCTATTTTATACCCGTTGCTTTTACCTGCCTGTTGGAAACTTGGTATTGAAGCTTCATTACCTTACGAGGTTCTATTTGGGCTTTTCGCAAACACAACGGCTTGTGTTTTATCAGGTTCGGTTTTAGGCGACCACTGCTCACCCATTTCTGATACAACCATTTTAAGTTCTTTAGCAACCGGTTGCAACCACATTACCCATGTTCGAACTCAATTGCCTTATGCCATAGTTACTGGGGGCATTGCTTTGTTTGCAGGTGTTCTTCCTACATCTTACGGCTTACCGAGTTATGTTGGATTTTTGTTTGGCTTGGTGTTAATTTATTTGACCATAAAATTTGTAGGGAAAAAAGTTGATTATGCATAAAGTCATTTATTTAATTGTTGCTTGTGGTGTGCTCCTTTCGGGATGCAATAGCCTTGAAAAAGAACTTAAAAAACAACAAGATGAAGTTATGGTTGTGCATGACGAAGCCATGGCCCAAATGGATGCATTACACAACTTTGAGGTTTCATACAGAACAAAAGTTGAAGAACTTAAAAAAGACAGCTTGGTATCTGCTCAAGTTTTTGATTTAAAACAAAACATGGTTTACGACTTGGTAAAGGCTCAAGATGCAATGATGGATTGGATGCATGAATACAACCCAAGCGAGGCTACCAAAGAAAACCCTGGAGCTAAAGATTACCTAAAATCTGAAATGCGAAAAATTACAGCGGTACACAAACAAATGTTTGATGCGCTTGAGGCAGCTAAACAAAATGATGTTCATTAAGTTTTAGTAACAATTTTTTTAATTCATGGCCAAAATTAAAACAAAACAAACCGACGCAAGTGTTCTTGATTTTATCAACTCAGTTGATGATGCTCAAAAAAGAGAAGATTCACTTAAACTACTAGCTATTTTTGAAGAACTCATAGGTGGAAAACCAAAAATGTGGGGACCAGCAATTGTTGGTTTTGGTACGTATCATTACAAGTATGAATCGGGGCGTGAGGGCGATTGGTTTCTCGCAGGGTTTTCACCACGCAAGCAAAATATTTCTATTTATGTAATGTGTGGCTTGACTAAGTCACAACAACTGCTTGATAAACTTGGTAAGCACAACACAGGTAAAAGCTGTTTGTACATTAAAAGGTTGGCCGATGTTGATGAATCTGTTTTATGCGAACTCATTTTAAATTCGGTTAAAAAACTAGAAACAGGAAATTTATCGTGCTAAAACAAATTTGCTTTCTTTCCCTAATCACAACATTAATTTTTGGTTGCTCATCCAATCAAAAACCTGAACCAACACCTCCTACTCTACCAAAAAAGGTTACTGTTTTATTAACCCCAAACAGCAGCATTAGAGCTATTGAAACCAAAGGAGAAAATGGAGTTTGGTGGGCAGGCTCAAATGGCAATTATGGTTATACAAAAGATGGTGGTAAAACGTGGACGATTGACAGCATTGTAATGGACACCATAAAACCTCAATTTAGAGCGCTCGCAATTACCGATTCTGCCGTTTTATTGATGTCAATAGCTTCGCCTGCGTATGTTTTCAGAACTATTAACAGCGGTGAAACATGGGATACAGTTTACAAAGAAACCCATCCAAAAGCATTTTACAATTGCCTTAAGTTTTACAACAACCAAATTGGAATTGCTGTTGGTGATGCCACCGACAGCTGCATGAGTATTATTAGAACTGAAGATGGTGGTAAAACTTGGGTTAAATCACCTTGCAAAGATCAATTAAAAGTTGCCGTAGGCGAAGCCAATTTTGCTGCTAGCAATACCAATATTTCAATTCACAAAAACCATTGCTGGATTGCCACTGGTGGTAAAAAAACTAGAGTTTTTTACTCGAATGATTATGGACTTAATTGGAGCAACTACCGTACTCCAATGGTACAAGGCAAAACCATGACAGGTATTTACTCCGTTGATTTTTATGATGCTAAAAACGGTGTATTAATAGGTGGCGATTGGGAAAACAAAGAGCTTAATGATTCAAACAAAGCCATTACAAAAGATGGAGGCAAAACATGGCAGTTGTTAGCGAACAAACAACCGCCTGATTATCAAAGTTGTGTTCAGTTTCACCCGAGCAATAAATCAACATTGATTTCATCCGGCTCAATTGGGATGTACTTATCTACTAATTCTGGTACAAGCTGGGATACTTTAACTACAAATGGTTTTTACACTACTCGTTTTAATCAATCGGGCAACAAGATTTGGGTTGCAGGCAAAAACGTGGTTGGGGCAATAAGTTTGGATTAATTAAAGATGTGTTAATTGGTTTGAGAAGGTTGTTGGTTTTAGATTCTATCAACCAATCCAACAACCAATTCAATCAACTTAGGCTCAGCTTTGCCGGCAATTTCAATGATTTCTGAAATATCAACAGGTTTTAAATTGTCAGGATCACATTCATCGGTTAAAACGGAAATAGCACAACATTCAATGCCTGCATGATTAGCAACAATAACTTCTGGCACGGTGCTCATACCAACTGCATCGGCACCAATTATACCTAAATATCGATACTCAGCTGCGGTTTCTAAATTAGGCCCTTGTACGGCTGCATAAATGCCATGATGGAGGTTTATGTTAAAACCAACAGCTAACTCTTTCAACTGATTGTTCATTTTAGCTGAGTATGGTTCTCCCATATCAGGAAACCTAGGGCCCCATTCCTCGTTGTTTTTACCAATCAAAGGGTTTTCCGCCAACAAGTTAATATGGTCAGTAAGAAGCATTAATTCGCCTTTTTTAAACGATTTGTTGATTGCTCCACTTGCGTTTGATACAATTAGCTTCTTTACCCCTAATTCCTTCATTACTCTTATAGGAAAAGTAATTTGTTGCATATCATAACCTTCGTAGTAATGAAACCTGCCTTGCATGGCAAGTATTTTTTTACTTCCTATTGTTCCGAAAATCAATTTGCCTTTATGAAACTCAACGGTTGAGGTTGTAAAATTTGGGATTTCTTCATAATCAAATGTAATTGGGTCCTTTATCTCTTTAACAAACTGACCTAATCCTGTTCCTAAAATAACAGCAAAATCAATATTCTCAAACCCCTCACCTTTCAAGTATTGAGCGGTTTCCCTAACTTTTTTAATCATTATTTTGGTTTAAATCAGTTGTTATTAATTTTGATAAATTGCCTAAATCTTGTTCATTATCAATGTCACTTAAAACTGGTAATAAATAGTATTTAAAATTTAATTCTTTAGCCTCAAATATGGCCTCTTTAAAAACGGTTGGCGTGCTCCAATTCTTGTAAACAAACAATTTTGGATGCAGTTTTTTCATTCCAATCAAATAATAACCTCCATCTTTTGCCGGACCGATAACCAAGTCATTTTCATCCAATGCCCTGATTGCATGTTCTAAAACCTCAGGAGTCAACTCGTTGCAATCGCTTCCAATCAGAATAGCTCTCTCGTAACCCAACTTAAATGTAACTTTAAAAGCATTTAACATTCGCTCCCCTAAATCATTACCTTTTTGGCAATATTTTTCAAATACAACTGCATTAAAAATATCATTGGTATCAACAAAATCGCTATAAAAAATAAGTTTTTTAGTTTTGACTTTAAGGATAAGGGTTTTGGTGAATTTCAGTAATTCATTGTAAATCAAAAGAGCGTTTTTATCACCTACCGTTTTCGCCAACCTAGTTTTAACTTTACCAAGCAATGCGTTTTTAGTAAAAACAATTAGTGCTGAATCCATGCTAATCAAACAACAACTCCTTGGCAACTTGAACCCTCACCTGCGGTGCAACCAAAGCAATGTTGGTTGGTTACAATAGTGCGATCAGCAAGTTGGTTTGCATTAAAATTTGAAATATGACTATCTCCTTTGTCAGCTGTTCTTAATTTTAGCATCTGATTAAAATCGCAGTCGTACATATAACCTTGCCAATCCACAGACAACGTATTTTTACACATTAAGCCATTTATGGCAGCTGGATTAAAGCTGTCTGACAATTTGTACATGTAGTCTTCGTAATTATCCGATTCAATTAAAAAATCTAAAAACCTACTTATTGGCAGATTGGTAATGGCAAGTAAACTATTAAACTCAATGTTAAAATTGGTTAGCAGGTTTCTTTTAAAACTAACCTCTAAATTTTCTTGATTATCAGGCAAAAAAGCACCTGACGGATTATAAACTAAATCTAATATTAAATCGGAATCACTTTTACCGTAACCCACTTGGTTCAATCGTTTTAACGCCTTAATTGAATTCGAAAAAACACCTTCACCACGTTGGCTGTCGGTTCGTTTTTTCTCAAAATAAGGCAATGATGAAACTACTCGTATGTTGTGCGATTTAAAAAAATAAGGTAAATCATGGTACTTTTTATTAGATTCAATAATCGTTAAGTTAGACCTCACAATTATTTCATCCACCAAATCTGAAATCTGCTCAACGAACCATCTAAATAATTTGTGCATCTCAGGTGCTCCGCCAGTAATATCAACCGTTTTGAAATTATTATTCCTTATAACATCAACACACATTCCCATAACCTCTTTGGTCATCATTTCTGTTCGATGTGGCCCTGCATCAACATGACAATGGCTGCATGTTTGGTTGCACTGGTAACCTATATTGACCTGAAATATTTCTAGTTGATCAGGTTTTAAAGGATACTTTTTTAAATCTTTTAGATTTTCGTTGAATGTTTTTTCTTCTGAAGCAAACATTCCCTTATTCAACCATTTTAATTGGCTCTGAGGGTCTTTAAATGTGCTGTACTTAAACTGTTTAACAGTCATTACATTGACAATTTTTGTGCCTTGTTCATCATTTGAACTCCATGAACCATTGTCGCTCCACCTCTAATAGCACCTGCAACATGAACTGCTTCCATCATTTGTTCTTCGGTGTAACCTTTTTTTAAAGCATCTTCGGTATATGCATCAATACAATAAGGACATTGCACTGCGTGGGATACTGCCAAAGCAATAATCGATTTTTCTTTTGCTGATAAGGCAGAAGATTTAAAAACTTCACCGTACCACGAAAAAAACTTGTCTCCAAGTGTTTTTTGCCAATCAGATATTTTTCCAAATTTTCTTACATCTTTTGATTCGTAGTAGCTCATGCCTTTAATTTTTAGGAAGCTGATAAAATAACAACCCTTTTATATACTGCAATGTTTTAATACTGACAATTATACACGTAAATCGCTTTGTTTGCTTTGGTTTATATCGTTCATTTCAAATTATAAATTCACAGGCATAAGCCAATGAAAATAATTATAGCCGGAGCAGGCGAAGTAAGCTATCATTTAGCCAAGCTATTAGCATGCGAATCAAAAGACATTTATGTTATCGATAATATTCCTGAACGTTTAACTTACATTCAATCGCACATTGATGTATTTACCTTAGAAGGTGATGCAAAGTCCATCATCGTTCTTGAACAAGCAAATATTGCAAAATGTAATTTTCTGATTGCAGCGACTTCTTCTGAAGAAGTGAATTTTTTAGTTTCAGTTTTAGGTAAAAAACTAGGTGCTAAAAAAACAATTATTCGCTTTAATGAGTCTGAAGCTAACAAGTAAAAATACATTGATTTATTTGAGATCTTAGGTATTGATACTATCATAAGTCCTTCGAAGCAAGTCGCTGATGAAACTGTTCGGTTGTTAGACAAATCTGCATTAACAGATGACGCAGAGTTAGAAGATGGAAATCTTGTTGTATATGGAGTTCAGCTCAGCTCTGATTGCCCGTTAATTGGCAAAACAGTTTCTGAAAATATACTCTGTGAATGTGCTCAAGAATTTAGACCGATTGCTATTCATCGTCAAAACAAAACATCTTTAACAGGATTTGATTTATCGTTGCGTATTCGAGATATCATCTATTTTATTGGTAAAAAAACTTCCATAGAAAAAGCCATGAAATTGTGTGGTAAAAAGAAGCGAGAGATAAAAAAGATAATGATTCTAGGTGGTTCTAGAATTGGTCAACTTACTGCTAAAAAACTTATGTTAAAGTATGATGTTACTTTGATGGAAAAAGACCCTGAGAAGTGTTTCAAATTAACTGAAACGCTCAAAGAGTGTTTGATTGTAAATGTTTACGGAAGAGATGTTTCAGGTCTAGAAGAAGAAGGCTTAGACTCAATGGATGCATTTGTTGCTGTAACCAGTGATTCTGAAACCAATATAATTTCTACTTTGGTTGCCAAATCCCGCCACGTTAAAAAAAAACACTTCCCAGGTTGAAAACTTAGATTACATTCATCTTTCTCAAGATATTGGAATTGACACATTAATCAATAAAAAAATGGTTGCTGTAAGTTCTATTTTAAACATGTTCATAAAGGGAAAGTTGATGCTTTCGCTCATTTACATTGTGTAAATTCTGAAATTATTGAGTTTAAAATAAGGACTGTAAGGCACATTAAAAAAATCCATTTAATTGAATGGATTTTTATTTAATAAGTCGGGGTTAATGCCCTCGAAATTTATAGGTTTAGTAATGGTTAGAACGGGTATTTTACTTTGTGCAATAACTTTAGAATCAGTGCTACCAAAAAGATCATGATTCAACCTTTGTGCGCATTATAATCAAATCAAACCCATGTATTTGGTTGAATTTATCAATTGCTGATTCTAAATAGCCGCTTTCTGAAATAACGTTATAGGTGAGACCTTCAAAAGCATTCTTATGATCTAGTCTTCGCTTAAATTTGTTTAGTTCTTTTGATGAATCTTTCGCTAAAACTTGATCAATAAAAATTAGCATTCCTGAACCTCCGTGTGGAGATATAAACCTATTTAAGAAGTATAAATCCGCCTTTCTTTTTTATGAAAAGTCAATCACATAATGAGCCGCATTGTTGGCTTCATCCGAAAAATCAGTTGAGATTAATACTTTCAATTTGTTAGTGGCTTTTTTGTTGATCGTTATTACCGATAAACAAAGCTGCGAATGTTCCAAAAAGAACAATCACAAAACTGGTTAAAGTATAGACATTACTGCTTGTATCCATGTTGTTTAGACCTGGAGTAAAAAAAGCAAGAAACACTAAAGCGATAACACCTAGCGCTATCCATTTATTTTTAGTCATAACAAATTAATTAGAGGGTTCAAAAAAAATTAAATTATACAAATAAATACTGATTAAAATCAAAACTATAGCCGACATATATCAGTAATTGATATTTTTAGAGTTATACTTCAGGAAAAATAATATTATCCAATTTTTTAGAATCAGCGATTATAATACTCATAACAGGAAGTGGAAAGTGGTTTGTGATTCCTTCAGCTATAGACCCATTCAATATTCTCGCAAGGCCAGTTCTTCCATGCGTATTCATGGTAATTAAATCCATATTATTCAAACGGCTAAACTCAATGATACCACCATCAATGTGGTCATCATTAAAAATATGAGTAATGTACAATTTAGTATTGGTATTTTTCGCTGTTTGCGAGCCCACCTTCACAGCTTGGTAAGAGTACTTTGAAAAGTCAACTGGAACAAGAGTTTTTTTCATCTTAATTAATTTAATCCAAAATTCAGGTTAATAGTCTAATCTAAAAATGATTGGTATCACCATTTAGACTTACCTAATTCTTTTTATTAGTTGGTTTAATTGATTTCAAATTTAAGTAATTCATTTTTTGTAGCGGGGTGAATTTTGGTTTGAACCTTAAAGGCTCTACTTCTTTGAGACTTTCCTCATATTCTTTAGGCAACTGCTGATATATAGCCGTTCCTTCAGATTTCCAATTTATCATTTCATCAGAAACATCTTTGATCACCTTTGCAGGGTTACCGACAACAATTTTTCTTTTTGGAATTTCCATTCCTTCTGGCACAAATGCCAATGCTCCTATTATACATTCATCGCCCACTATCGCGTTGTCCATAATAACTGAGTTCATCCCGATGAGGCAATTCACCCCTAATTCAGCACCATGAATAATAGCACCATGCCCTACATGGGCAGATTCTTTAATCTTTACAGTTCCCCCTGGAAACATATGAACGATACAATTTTCCTGAATATTTGCTCCGTTTCCAACTTCAATTTTACCGAAATCGCCTCGTAAAATTGCTCCTGGACCGATGTAAACATCTTTTCCTATTTCAACATTACCTATTACCGTAGCCGATGAATGAATATATGCTTTAGGATGAACATATGGAGTTATACTTTTAAATTGATAGATCATTATACACGCTCAATTATGGTTGCGTAACCTTGTCCTACACCAATACACATAGTACATAGAGCATATTTTTTGTTTTGTTTGTGTAGCTCAATTGCTGCTGTTTGCAACAATCTTGCTCCACTCATTCCTAAAGGATGCCCCAAAGCTATTGCACCACCATTTGGATTTAATCTTGAATCGTTGTCATCAATTCCCCAAGTTCTTGTGCAAGACAATGCTTGAGCGGCAAACGCTTCATTTAACTCAATAATATCCATGTCATCTAAAGATAATCCTGCATTTTTAAGCGCAATTTCAGATGCCTTAACAGGGCCGATTCCCATAATTCGAGGTTCAACCCCTGCAACCCCATTTGATACAATGCGTGCCATTGGTGTAAGGTTGTTGTTTTTCAATCCGTTTTCTGATGCCACGAGTAATGCAGCAGCTCCATCGTTTAATCCTGAAGCATTTCCTGCTGTCACAGTTCCAACTTTCCTAAAAGCAGGTCTTAACTTACCTAGAATTTCTAAGGTTGTACCTGGCTTAACGAACTCATCTTTATCAAATACTAAATCGTCTTTTTTTCTTTGAGGTATTCTAATTGGGATTATCTCTTCAGTCAACCTACCATTGTTTTGAGCTTCGGTTGCTTTCATGTGCGACCAATAAGCAAACTGATCTTGATCTTCTCTTGATATTTTATGTATATCTACCAAGTTTTCAGCAGTGTGCCCCATACCATCAGTACCATACATTTGCTCCATTTTAGAGTTTACAAAGCGCCAGCCAAAACTTGAATCGTGCATTTGAGCATCTCTACCAAAAGGTTTTGACACCTTGGAAATCACCCAAGGGCCGCGGGTCATATGTTCCATGCCTCCGCTTAAATAAACGTCGCCATCACCAACATTAATTGCTCTTGAAACATTTATAGTTGACGCCATTCCTGAAGCGCAAAGTCGATTAACAGTTTCTGCTGGAACCGTATGAGGTAAACCTGCCAACAGCGTTGCCATTCTTGCAACATTTCTATTGTCTTCGCCTGCTTGGTTTGCACATCCGAAAATAGCATCGGTAATTGACGATGGATCCAGAGAAGGATATTTTTCAGTAACTCCTTTGATAACAGCTGCTAGTAAATCATCTGCTCTTACTGGAGATAATGTTCCTCCAAAACTTCCGATTGCGGTTCTAACTCCACCAACTAGGTAGGCTTCTTTTAGTTTGCTCATATTATACAAATTGCCTAATTTAGGTAGGTCAAAAGTATCAAAATTAAGCGTAGTGGTTATGTTTGCATAAATTATTGAGTTACAAGGTTGAAGCATTTTTTATCACTACTTTTTGCTGTTTTTATGCTTGTTTCGGCCCAAGCACAACAACCAGGATTATCTAATTCAAACTATTTTTCTACTCAATCGATTCTACTTAACCCTTCATCAACATCAGACTCTGGTAATAACCAAGAAATACAGCTAGGAAGTGTAAAGTTATTTGCAAGAAACAACTATCTTTTTCTACCAAAAAAGGATTTCACTTATGCTATGTTAGGCAATCTATCACTTGCTAATTTTAATGACGAGTTTACAGAAGAGAAAAGGTATAATGGAAATATTGAAACTGACATGAATCTAGTTTCGATAACTAAAGCCTATGGCAAATTTGGTTTTGGCTTATCTACCCGGTTTCGTTTGATGTCGAACATCAATAATTTTCCATCTCATTTGGCCAAGTTTTTATTCGAAGGTTTTGCCTACGAAGACCAACATGGTAAACCCTATGAAGCAGGTGATTTTAGTGTTAAAAGTATGAGTTGGGGAGAAGTTGCGGCAAATGCTAGCTATATGCTTTACAACTTGGAGCATGATATGATTAAGGTTGGAGCTACTATAAAAAGGCTTTATGGTGTCCATAATTTGGGTTTTTATTTTGGCGAAATTGACTACACTGTATATAATGACACAATTGACTTTCAACTCCTTACTGGCAGGTATGCTATGGCAACACCTGATGTAGATCGAGAAATGATTACAGGTAAAGGTTGGGGTTTAGACGTTGGGATTACGTATGTTCATGCGGATAAAACTTGTACACACTACACACCATTTTCAAGGGCAGTTGGTTGTAAAAAATTGAGTTACGATTACAAAATTGGAGTAAGCTTAATTGATATTGGTGGAATTAGGTTTAACAAACAAGCAAGAATTAGGGATCTAAACAACGCCAAAGGCTTTTGGGACAATTATTCTGAATCTAACTTATCCAGTCCCGGTGTCATAGATAACGCCTTATTATCAAAATTTGGAGAAGCTAACCCTACAATCACCAAGGATACCTTGTTTGTGACCATGTTGCCTACAGCAGCAGCTGTTGAAATTGACAAGCGTTTTGGTAAACACTTTTACCTGAATGCAACCGGATTACTGGGTATCAGTCTCAGAAAAAACATGGGCGCATTTAGAAGCAGTTATTTCGCAATAACACCTCGATTTGAACATCCAAAATTTGGCGGGGCTTTACCTATTACAATGTACGGTTACAAATCACCAACTGTTGGCTTTATGTTTAGAACGCAAGGAGTTTATTTTGGAACAAACAATCTACTTCCCTTCTTAGGCCTAAACAATTGGTGGGGCGCTGATTTATACATAGGTATACGTTTTCAGATAGGCACTACCCCAATTTGTAAATTTGAATTAGCTAAAAACAAAAACTTTTGGTGCCCGAGTTGTAAGTAGTTTTCTGTTTTCCTTTAATTTGGCTTCTTGATAAATTTAACTTCACCATCAAGTTCAGCATTTTATTACCTTCGGGTTCTACTAATCTGATATTCTTAAAACATGGCTTTTTTCACCCAAGATTACCTAGACTTTTTTCAAGAACTTTCTAAAAACAACCACAAAGATTGGTTTGACATTAATAGAAAACGTTATGAAAAATCTGTAAAGAAACCATTCAATGCTTTTGTAACGCATATGATTGAGCTCATTCAAATTGAGGATTCTACTGTGCAAGTTGAAGCGAAACATTGCTTGTTTAGAATAAACAGAGACATACGATTTTCAAAAGACAAAACACCGTACAAAGTGCAAATGTCGGCGGCTATTAGCCGAAACGGAAGAAAAGAAATGGGCATACCTGGTTTGTATTTTCACCTTGGAAACAATGGTGTTGGCGTTTTTGGAGGCTGTTACAATCCTGAAAAAGCGATGCTTGCTGACATTAGATATTACATTGCTGATAACCAAGCTGAATTTAAAAAAGTAATTTCTAACAAAGCGTTTAAAAACAAGTGGGGAGAATTGGAGGGTGCGAAAAACAAGATTATCCACAAAGATTTAAAAGAACCTGCTGCTGAGCAACCATTGATTATGAACAAGCAGTTTTATTATGCCGCTCAAATACCGAAACCTAATATTTTGGATGATGATCTTGACACTCAAATACTTGCTTATTTTAAAGCATCAAAATCAGTACGGGTATTTTTAACAAAGGCCATAGGAGCTTGGGTTTAGGTTTAACTTATAGGTAATTTACAAGTAAACCTCTTTTGCCTGATCGCTAATTTTTACTCACGCCATTTTTATTAGTTTCCTTTTTTCAAATGCATCAATTGTTGCGTTGCTGGTTGATGTTCTGAATCTATTTTCAAACATTTTTCGAAACTTTGAATTGCTAATTCCTTATCATCAACATATAAATAGTAAACTCCAAGATAAAATTGAGCATCTGCAGATTTAGGGTAGTTTTCTATATTCATTTCAAAAAGCAACTTAGCTGAAACTTGCATTTTCTCCAAAGAAACATCATGTTCAGCCTCAGGCTCTAAAAACTCCATGGCAACGAAATTCAATAAAAATTCAGGATACTTCACATCATATCCGTATTGTGATGATCTTTCATTAATGTACGTTTTAAGTAATTCAACATCTGCATTTTGAAATACCTCTATGGGGAGTTTCCAATCTTAAAAGATGTATTGCAACCCTTTGTACATCCCAATTAAAGGAATGCTCCAATGGTCTTCATTTTCAATTAAATTGAATTTATACTCGATATTTTTCAAGCTAATGGTTTTAAACAAACTATCGAGCATGTAATAGGAGTTCTCCAACAGTTTTTGTGGGTCGTTTTCAGCTGCCCAATGTAAATCCGCTTGTTTTCAGTTCTATAGGTGCTATCAATTAATGGAATTAACTCCTTTTTCACAAATTTTATTGTCTTCAAAGCACTGCTGTCGGTAAATGTGAAATTCTTATTTCTATTTGAGCCACTGCCTATTGCTACAATTATCATTTCGGGCATGTTTTGAAAATAGTTGGATTTAGTCTTTACAATACTAACGGCATTTTCAAAATTATCTTCACCATCCGTTAAATACAGCACCGGTTATTGGTATAAATTGTTGCCATAAGTTTGAGGTAAATAAACCTGTATAAGTCTGGACTCTTCTAAAATTTTAGATTCAATTTTAAGTGAATGACCAATGGTTACTCCATTAGTCTCCGATTGAGTATATCCTTCTATATTAATAAATACGAAGCATATCATCATTAGGAAAGTAATTGATAATGGTTTTTTTTATGAAGTTTTTTATGTCTCTAACGATTCAAATGCAAACAAAGTAAAGCATTAAGAATACTGCTAGCCCTTGGTAAACGATTTTATTTTTTGCTAAATTTAGTTTTTAACCTCATTTTCAAGTTGCTTTTGGTCTCACAAAATAAATAAGTAACCCCAACTGTTTACTCAACCATTTGGCTTCTCCAACTCCTACTGGTGAAAAGTTTCGTGCTATTTCTCTTTCAAAATAGTGGTAAAAATGTGCGAAATCTAAAAGAGAATCTAAACCAATAATAGCCATTGGAACAAGAAAAGTACTTGAATCTTTTATGGCATTTATTGCATATCTAAAAAGTAGGGCAATGTTATAGTTAACAACCTGCTTGGCGATGATTTTATTTCAGATATAACAATGGTAAATTTATCAACGCATTCGTTGATCATTCTACAGCCAAACAACTCTTTAGAATCTGGAATTTACATTGTTAACTTCAACATTAACAACCGTCAATTTTCTAAAAAAATGATTATTCAATAGAATACTTGTTACTTAAGAGTAAAACTTTTTTTCTTCTTTAACCATTTGGCGCATTAATCTACTTGCGCGATAACGATCTTCACCATAAACATGGTGAAGTCTATCAAGGGTTCCTAAAACATCGTCTAAGCCAACTTCATCGGCCCAAGCTAGTAATCCTTTTGGGTAGTTAACTCCTTTGGTCATGGCTTTGTCAATTCCATCACGGTCGGCAACATTTAAATAAAGTGCTTCAACAGCTTCGTTAATAAGCATAACCAAAACCCTCCAATAAATATCTTTCGACAGTTGCTCATCAATTACAGGTTCAGCTTTAACAACTCCTTCTGCATAATTGTAATAGCCTTTTTTGGTTTTTCTACCTAAAAGGCCAGCCTCTTTCATTCTTTTTTGTGTGAACGATGGCTTGTATCTCGGGTCAAAATAAAACTCCCTGAAAATAGTTTCCGTAACCGTATAGTTTATATCATTTCCTATTAAATCCATTAATTCAAAAGGCCCCATTCTAAAACCTCCTTGCTTTTTTAAAGCTGCATCAATGGTAGCAAATCCAACTTCTCCTTCAGGTACTAAACCTTCGTCATAAATTCTCAATGCTTCGCCATAAAAAGGCCGAGCAACTCGGTTAACAATAAAGCCAGGGGTATCCTTGGCATAAACCGGAATTTTACCCCAAGTTTTCATTAATTCAAAAACAGATTCCGCAACTTCTTTATCAGTAAGTAAGCTAGGAATAACCTCAACCAATGGCAGTAACGGTGCTGGGTTAAAAAAGTGTAAGCCCACTACTCTATTTGAAAGTTCGCATGAAGCTGCAATACTAGCAACAGATAAAGATGATGTGTTCGTTGCGATAATAGCATTCGGACTAATTACCTTTTCGAGTGAGGTAAAAAGCTTTTTCTTAATTTCAATGTTTTCAATGATTGCTTCGATAATCAATTGACAGTCACAAGTCTCTTCTAATCCAAGGCGGTATTCGATTTTAGACAAAACATCATCAGCTTTTTCTTGAGTCATTCTCCCTTTTTCAACCAGACGGTTCATAATTTTTTGATGTCCTGACCTTGCTTTATCCAAAGCCACATCATTGGTGTCAATTAGAACTACTTTACACCCTGCGGTAGAAGCAATTTGAGCAATCCCTGAGCCCATCGTACCTGAGCCAATTACAGCTACATTCTTAACATCTTGCATATTATTCACCTTTAAAAATAGGTTTCCTTTTATCTAAAAAAGCATTTACACCTTCGTTGTAATCAAAAGATTTACCTGCTTCAGTTTGAAGTTTTTCTTCTAAATTTAATTGATCCGTTAATGTATTAGTCATGGATTCATTCAGCGCTTTTTTAGTTAACCACAATCCTTTGGTAGGCATTTTGGCTAATTTCTTAGCGGTGTTCAAAGCTTCATCCAAATCCTCTACCGATTTGTAAATCATTCCCATTTGCTGTGCTTCATCAGCTGATATTTTATCGCCAAGCATCATCAAAGCAGACGCTCTTTGAAAACCAATCAATCTAGGTAAGGTAAACGTACCTCCACTATCTGGTATCAGTCCTATTTTACTAAACGCTTGAATAAATGAGGCTTTATTTAGTGCAAAAACAACATCACAAGCAAGTGCAATGTTAGCTCCAGCACCTGCTGCCACTCCATTTACACCACAAACTACTGGCTTTTTTAGGTTTCTTAATTTCTCAATAATTGGGTTGTAATGTTCTTTAACTATATTTTCTAATTCAGGGCCTTCTTTTGAAATTGCTTCGGCTAAATCTTGCCCAGCACAAAAGGCTCTCCCCTCACCTGTTAAATAAACTGCCCTTATTTCAGGATTGTAGTTTGCTTCATCTAAAGCTTCTTGCAACGCAAAAGCCATTGGCCTAACAAAACTGTTTAACTTATCTGCTCGGTTTAAGGTTATGATTAAAACGTTGTCTTCAATACGACTTAAAATATCGCTCATAGTTGTGCTTTTAGCAAATTAAATACATTTAAAATAATCAAATGGTTCAAGGCAATCGGCGCATTTGTAATGTGCTTTGCAGGCGGTTGAACCAAACTGGCTTACCATAATTGTGTTTTCTGATTTACACAAAGGGCAGCGTATAATTTTAGGGCCTTCAGCCGATAGCCAACTTTTATTTGGCGATGTTTTTTCAGGTGGCGCTATCCCGAATTCTTCAAGCCTTCTTTTGGCATCATCCGACAACCAATCAGTGGTCCATACTGGTGTTAATTTAGATATGACTTGTACCGAGTCAAAGCCTTTACCAGCCAAAGACTCATGAATCAAATCTTCAACTAATTTCATAGCCGGACAACCAGAATAGGTTGGTGTTATATCAATAAAAACTTGGTTATTTTCAATTTTTACACCTTGCAGTATACCTAGGTCTTTAATTGAAATTACTGGAATTTCAGGATCCGGAATTTGAGATAGAACATTAAATACCTCAGTTTCTGTCATTTTAATCCCATTTTGCATCAGGATATGCTCTAACTAAATATTGCATTTCAGATAATAAAAACCCTAATTTTTCCGAATGTATCCCTGTTCTGCCACCTGTTGCCATAAAGGTTTGGTCAGGTCGAATTAAAGTTGCTTCAGCAAGAATTTCATTCACCTTAGCATCCCATTTAGATTTTAACGTTTCATAATCAGGTATTATACCTGCTTCGGCTAACGTTCTATGAATTTCATCGTTCTCGAACATTTCACCTGTATATCTCCAAATGAAATCTACTGCCTCTTGAATTTTAGCATGACTTTCTTCAGTACCATCACCAAATCTTAAAATCCAATTGCTTGAATGACGTATATGGTAAGCTACTTCTTTAATAGATTTTTGAGCAAAGCCTCGTAAAAATTCATCCTTTGAATCTTGCATTCCTTCTAATAAATAGAAATGGTATACATCATAGAAAAAGTGACGAGCTATCGTATTTGCATAATTGCCATTTTCCTGTTCAACAAGCAAGCAATTTTTAAATAGGTTTTCAGGCCTTCTGTAAACATAATCATCAGCAGTTCTAACATTACCCTTAATTTGCCCGGCATAGTTAAGTAGACTTTGGCACTGACCTAATAAATCTAAACCAATGTTTGACAAAGCAATATCCTCTTCCAATATTGGACCATGACCACACCATTCAGTAACTCTATGACTTAGTACAACTGCATCATCTCCTTGTCGAACACAAAACTCTCTTAGCGCTTCCTTCAAATCCATAATTAAATGTGTTTGGCACCTTCAGGCATTGTGTAAAAGGTGGGATGGCGGTAAACTTTTGAGTTTGAAGGTTCAAAGAATTCTCCTATATCATCGGGCGATGAAGCTGAAATTGATTCGGCAGGAACAACCCATATACTTGTTCCCTCACTTCTGCGCGTATAAACATCACGTGCATTTTCAATTGCATTTTCGACATCCGGAGCGTGCAAACTACCCACATGCTTATGGCTTAATCCTGGTTTCGATTGAATAAATACTTCCCAAAGAGGCCAATTAGAATTTTCTTGACTCATAATATTATTTTAAGCTGCTTTTGTTCTATTTTGTTTTTTGTTCGCGTAAGCCATTGCGGCCTCTCTTACCCATTTTCCATTTTCTTGAGCAGTTTTTTTAGCAATCATTCTATCCCTATTGCAAGGACCATTGCCTTTTATTACATCGTAAAATTCTGACCAATTAATTTCGCCAAAGTCGTAGTGCTTTCTTTCTTCGTTCCACTTTAAATCTGGATCAGGAATTGTTAGACCTATTACCTTTGCTTGTTGAACTGTTCTGTCAATAAAATCTTGACGCAGTGCATCGTTTGATTTTCTTTTAATCTTCCATTTTGTTGATTGCGCTGAATGAAGAGATTCGTCATCGCGTGGGCCAAACATCATTAACGACGGCCACCACCAGCGGTTCAGGGAATCTTGAGCCATTTGTTTTTGCTCGGCAGTGCCACTAGCCATTCCTCCTATTAGCTCGTAACCTTGGCGTTGATGGAAACTTTCTTCTTTACATATTTTCACCATTGCTCTTGCATATGGCCCGTAAGAAGTTCTGGTCAGCATTACTTGATTCATAATAGCTGCACCATCAACCAACCAGCCTACCGCACCAATATCGGCCCAATTTAGTGTCGGATAGTTAAAAATAGATGAATATTTTGCTTTTCCAGTTAAGAATTGTTCAAATATTTCAGATCGGTCAACACCTAAAGTTTCAGCTGCACTGTATAAATATAGGCCATGTCCCGCCTCATCTTGAATCTTGGCAAGTAAGATCATTTTACGGCGCAAGCTTGGCGCACGAGACAACCAATTGGCTTCGGGTAACATTCCTACAACTTCTGAATGTGCGTGTTGCGAAATTTGCCTTACCAAAGTTTTACGGTAAGCATCAGGCATCCAATCTTTTGGTTCAATTTTAATTTCAGCATCTACTTTTTGTTGAAATTCTAATTCTAAATCTTTTTCGGCCATAATTTGTAATAATTAAGTAATAAAGTCAACTAATTTAAAAAAAGAGCAATGTCAACCGACACATAAAAACAAAAAAAGAGGCTTATTTTTATAGCATAAATGTACGATAAAAACAGCCTCTTAATGAATTTGTTTAGGTAGACTTTATCTTATAACCTAAAGCAGGTCATTAACTTTTCTAACCCCTACAGCGCTTTCAGTAAGTTTTTCTTTTTCAGCATCAGATAATTCAATT
>TARA_B110000046_G_scaffold34000_1_pt1 | contig 48051 bp, 43 predicted proteins | sample TARA_B110000046 | Tara Oceans TARA_B110000046 (sample SAMEA4397157) | marine metagenome | biome: Polar Biome; feature: [DCM] deep chlorophyll maximum layer (ENVO:01000326); material: water (ENVO:00002006), including particulate matter (ENVO:01000060) such as... | depth 40 m
AGCGAATTAAAATTTTTAAGTTTTACATCAAAGGAGTTTCAGGTTCAAGATGGATCAACGAGTTTGTCAACTGAGTTCAGAGATTTGCCAAACTGGAGTTCGTTAAATGCATTGATTTTTATTTCTGCTATTAACGATGCCTTTGGAGTTTTAATTTCTTCTACAGACCTATCAAAATCAAAAACACTTGGTGATTTGTTTACTATTATTCAAAGCTCAAATTAGTGGCATTTTCAAAAATAATTGGAACCAAGATTACTGGAATTGCGACAGTATTGCCTGCGAACAAGGAGGATAATCTTGAACTCAAGAATCTAAATTCACGCCAAAAAGAAGAATTAATAAAACATACGGGCATCAGATTTAGGCATGTAGCTAAAGAGAAGGAGCAATCGGGCAAGGTTCTTATTAAGTCGGGAATTGATAAACTTTTGCACATGTTAAAATGGGATAAAAGCTCTGTAGATATATTGATAGTTGTAACCCAAACCGCACAATCACCAATTCCATCTTTGGCCTGTCAAATTCACGGAGAAATGAACTTCCCTACTGTTACTTTGGCATACGATATTAATTCAGGTTGTTCTGGTTTTGTATATGGCTTGCACACCGCAAGTCAATTGTTAGCTTCTTTAGATCAAGAAGGCAAAAGAGCAATTTTATGCTGTGGTGATGTATCAACAAGTTTAACTGAAGAAGGCGATATGTCTGTGAAGCCTATATTTTCTGACGCAGTTTCAGCTATTGGAATAGAGGGTTGTAAAAACAGGGAAAGCTTCTTTAATTTAGAAACTTTTGGGAAAGGGCAAAATGCCATATCGATGCAAAAAAGTGCAACTGGAGATTGGATGCGAATGGACGGAGTTGATGTTTTTAATTATGCTGTAAAGTATGTTCCTAATAACATTAAAACGTTACTGGAAAGATATTCTAATGAGAGGAATACTCCCAAAATGTATGTTCTTCACCAAGCGAACCTTTTAATTAATAATTCAATAATGAAAGCAATAGTCGCAGAGAAGAGTGAGGTGCCAAATTCACTATATGAGTATGGGAATACTGCATCCGCAAGCATTCCCCTTACGTTAAGCCTCAATTGGAAATTTGAGAACTCCGTATGGGTTGTACTCTCAGGTTTTGGAGTTGGCTTTTCAATTGCTTCAGCCCTGGTAAGAATTGACGAAATAAAAATAGCTAAACCAGCATTTATAAATATCTAATTAACAAAATGATTGAATTAGATATAGTTATACCGCTTTATAATTCGAAGGAAATACTACCAAAATTGGTGAGGCGTCTAGATGAATGGAAAGACTCTATTGATTTTAGTTTCAACGTAATTTTTGTAGAAGATGGAGATGTTGAAAGTAGCAAGAGTATCTTAATAAAAGCAGCAGCAAGTTTTCCTCATCGCTTTGTGCGGCTATCAAAAAATTACGGACAGCACACCGCTACTGCAATTGGATTAAGTTATTGTAACGCGCAGTTAATCGCTACTATTGATGACGATTTACAACACGATCCTTTTGAAATTGAAAAGCTAATTACTTGTTTAAATGAAACTGAATCAGATTTGGTTTTTGGAACTTTTGAGATCAAGGAACACTCGTTTTTTCGAAATTTAGGCAGCTCAGTTTTACAATTGATTTTTAGCTATGAAAAAGTTGATTACTCATCCATCACCGCTTTTCGTTTGATGCGATCAAATGTAGCAGCCTCCTTTAAGAAGAGTAAAAAACCAATCGTATTTATTGAAGAGTATTTGCTGAGAAATTCAAGTAAGAAATCAACGTGCATTGTCAACCACGCTAAAAGAGAAGGTGGATCCTCAAGTTATTCTTTTTGGGATTTATTAAAATTTGCGTTAAAAATAATAGTTTTTCATTCTTCATTTTTATTGAAGTTGATTATTCGATTTGGAGTTGTAACAGCCGTTACTTGTTTTTTTGTAGGGTGTTATTTTATTTATAAAAAGGTTGTTTATGATTCTAATGAAGGGTTTTCAGCTCTTATTGTTTCTATCTTTTTTTCCACTGGAATTCTACTAATGACTTTAGGGGTGATTGGGGAGTACGTTCGAAGAATTTGGATCAATCAAAACGAGTTGGACCAGATTATGATTGCAGAAGATGAGCAGCTATGATTGAAAAATTTGGAATTTGCTTAGAACCACTAACACTTGAGTCGGCTATGCTTGTTCGAGCATGGAGAAACTCCCCCAAAGTGAATCGCTTTATGGATTTTAAAGCGCATATTACCTTAGGGCAACAAGAAAGGTGGTTTGAGGCGACAGTGACATCTGCCAATGTTTATTTTACAATCCGAAAAGGCTCAACTCCAATAGGGTTAATTCATCTAGATCGGTTTGATACCGATAAAAAAACGGCTTATGCAGGTCTTTTTATTGGCAGCGAAGAATTTGAAGGAACAGGCATTGCTTTTAAAGCTTCAGTTGCGCTTTTGGAATATGCGTTTGAAACTTTAGAGTTAGAGACGGTTTATGCAAAAGTTCATGAGGATAATAAAGTTGCCATTGCTTACAATAAAAACTTAGGATTTGAAGATGATGGAGAAGAGTCTGGCCCATTTTTAAGACTAAAAATTCACTCCACTGCCTTTTATTCTAGACGGACTTACTTGCTGAATTTATTAGCGTTGTAAAATCCTCCATCGGATTTCATCGAGTTTTAATTTGATTTTTTGTAGGCTACTTTTGCCTTCTAGGTTTAAATAGTCTACTGTAAAAGTACTTGGGTTTAACATCCATTTAATTAGTCGGTTAATCTTGTTTTCATCCTTATATGGAAATTTAGTTAAGTCAAATTTGTTTTTTATTTCCGGATAAATTTTAGTGAAGTACGTCGTTTTATTGTGAATGTAATATTCGTCTTTTTTAAAGTCTAGAACATTCATTCCAATATGAAAGCTAAGGTGCTTGTCGAATATTATTTTTGGATTTTCTGCCACCGCTAATAAATTATGTAAAAGGCTAACTTCTAAAAAAGGAACCCCAACACAAATGCCATTTAAATACAATTTTTCAAGTAAGGGTTGCTTGAAAATAAAACAGTCAAAACCAGGGTGAGATTTGCCTAGTTCTGCATACATTTTTGGAAGTTGCTCAACAGCGTTATATTTATTTTCTAATCTTCGGCGGTTAACTGTAATAAAATCGTGGCCCTCTTTTATGTATTCGTGAATAGTATTATAGAAAAAGGGCATTAATGCAATGTCTACATTGGTGTAAATGATGTAATCATTGTTCTCAATTTCGCTGGTTTTCAAGAGGATATCTTTTATTAGAGGGAGCTTACGTCCGTTTAATTTGGAATTCACCTCTTTTATAGACCTTTTTAAGTTGCTTAACTTTTTGAAATAAGTAGGAACTACATCCTCATCTTCGGAGTATTGTGTGCAGCATTGAATTAGCTCGAAATCAGAAAGATTGGCTTGCTCTTTTGCTGCCTTCATGCTCTCAAAAGTGATAAGCTGAGCCGCAAACAACTGGTTATTTTTAGCTACTTTTACTGGGTTTACAATGTGAGCAATCTTTAGCAATAGAGTCTTTTTAAATACATTGTTGGTAAAAGTAAATTTTATAAATCAATTGAAACAAACCTTTTTTTAAGCAGCAAGGACTGATTTTTTAAACATGTATACTAGAGAGACAACTACCTATACTTCTGGCCATGATTCTTTAAGAACTTCGATCGTAAAAGTTTGGGAGCATAAAAATTTGATATGGGTTTTCGCAAGAAGAGATTTGCAAGTAAAGTATGCTCAAACGCATTTGGGTTTTGCATGGAGTATTTTTAAACCACTATTAGGGTTAAGTATTTATGTTTTCTTTGGTTATATGTTAAACTGGACTAGTGGCCAAATTCCTTATGCAGTATATGTGCTTACTGGATTGGTAGGCTGGAATCTGTTTACTTACATTATTTCAAACGGAGTTTCTGCAGTTCAAGAATCTACAGACGTCATCAAGAAAATATATTTTCCAAAAAGTATCTTGCTTTTTTCAAAAACAGTTGTTGGTTTATTTGAGGCGACTATTAGCTTGGCTTTGCTGATTCCGCTGTTGATTTATTTTGAGATAGTAATTAGTTGGAAAATAATTTTTGTGCCTCTCGTTTTAATTTTTAATATAACTTGTGGTTTAGCTACGACTTTCATTATCTCGTCAATTTCAATTGCAAAAAGGGATTTTCTGCAAGTGTTACCTTACCTCATCAGCGTGGCAATTTGGCTTACGCCGGTATTTTTATCGGCAAGTATTTTCCCAGAGAGGTTTCAATTTATTTTCGATTACAATCCAATAGCCAATGTTATAGATTTATGGCGTTGGGTCATTTTTGACGAAATTGAGTTTAAATTCATTTGGGGGATAAACTTTTTGCTATCAACGGTTGTGCTATTCTTTGGGTTCTATTTATATTCCTTTAGAGAGAATAAATTTGCAGATAGCGTATGACTAAAGAGAATGCTATTTCGGTTTTAAATTTATCTAAGAATTACTCTCTTAGAAATTCTAAGATAGTAAATAATGAAAACTTAAGTAGTGGCTTTTTAGCCCTAAACGACGTGTCTTTTGAAATAAAAAGAGGAGAGAGCATTGCAATTATTGGCCCGAATGGAAGTGGGAAAAGCACCTTGTTAAAAATATTAGCCGGCGTTACTAAACCAACTTCTGGCATTGTAAAATTAAAAGGTAAGGTAGCTAGTATATTAGATATTGGAGCAGGTTTTCACCCTGAACTAAGTGGCAAGGAAAATATTTTTTTAAATGGACAGCTTTTAGGATTTTCAAAAAAAGAGATACATCCTAAAGTACAGGAGATAATTGAATTTAGCGGAATCGGGTCATTTATTGATGAGCCTGTAAAGAACTATTCAAAAGGGATGTATTTGAGGTTAGCTTTTAGCATTGTAGCTCACTTAGATTTTGATATTTATTTGTTTGACGAAGTTTTTGGTGTAGGAGATGCTGAGTTTGTTCTCAAGTCAAGAAATAAGATTTTATCTATCATTGCGTCTAACCGAACAGTTGTAATGGTTAGTCATAATATGTACGAACTAAATGCTTTTGATATGTTCATTGAGATGAACGAAGGCAAATTAATACAAGTTTCAAAAGAGGCGGAAATTATTTCAACATATCTTTCAAAGGCAATTAATAAGAATAACATTTATGTTCATAGTTCAAATGTAACGTTAGAAGACTTTCCTGGCTTGAATGAGCAAAGAGGATTTTGTTTAGAGAAACTTAAACTATCTCAAGTTATTGATCACCAGGAGAATTTTTCGTCCGATAAGCCATTTTCAATTTTCATTTACTACAAGAAACTTTCTTTTGAAGACACGGTAGATGTAATCTTAACGATAAGTGATTCGGTCGGAACGGTTATCATTGTTTCAAGTCCTATTGTTGCTGGGGTTGTAGACGAAACGAATGAAATTAGAGAGGTGCAACTGGAATGCACCATACCGAAGTACTTTTTCAATTCTAAAGTATATAGCATAGGGCTAACATTTGTTGCTAATGCAATTGAGATAAAGAATAAATCGAAAGGAAAGCAGTTAGAAAATGAAAATGTGGGGGAATTGTTTAAAAACTATAAGGTGATTAAGAGCATGCAAAACTTACTTTATTTTAAAGTACAAGTGAAAATGCCTGGATTTGTTGACATTGGAGAACTTGACTTTTCAACGGGAATGCTACTAAATGCATTTAACTGGGAAATAAAGTAGTGGAAATACAAACGCATCATTTTAAGGAATATAAGCTAAAGTCCTATTATAAGCAGTCTGTTTTTAACTATTTGTTAAAGGAAATATTTGAAGAAGAAATTTACCGGTTTAGCACAAAAAGTACAACCCCCATTATTTTAGATATAGGAGCAAATGTGGGATTAACTTGCTTGTACTTCAAAGAGTTATTTCCGAATTCTAATGTTATCGCTTATGAGCCCGATAGTAATTCTTTTGAGTGTTTGAAACTGAATCTAAATGGATTGGAAGTTCAGCTACATCAGGCTGCTATAAGTAATATAAAAGGAGATAAAAAGTTGTACACAGCATCTACTGTAAATAATAACTTACCCATTGCGTCTTTGTATAAAAACGAATACTCTAGTCTTGAAGTAGAGGTAAATGTAGTTAATATAACAAGCGTGGTTTCTCAATTTGACTTTATTGATTTTTGCAAGATTGATGTAGAAGGGGAGGAAAGTAATATTGTGGAGGGTTTGGTAAAAAGCAAGCTTTTGAAAATAGTGAATGAATTTGTTATCGAATACCATTTTTGGATAAAACAGAAATACAGTTTTGAAGAGCTAATTGCTACTTTTATTGCTAACGATTATAAGTTTAAATTGGTGAGCGAAAAAGAGGTAGAAGGATATTCCTGTTCAAAAACTGCATTGTTAAAATTTACAAGTAATAATTCTAATGAAACAAAAGTTACTAGAATTTAAGGAGTTAGGAGTAACCATTTTGCCTTCCGTTTTTTCGGATGAAACTATAGGAAGCATTCGAAACATTTCTTTAGAACTTAAAAGTCGATTTGGGAATGAAGCTATAATAGGCACAAAAAAGCAACATGGTGTTCCGACATTTTGGAAAGGATTGGATATGGCTTCTCAGTATAATGAAGAGTTATATAAACTGTACACTAGTAAATCTATGTTGAAAATTGCTGGATATTTTTTAAACACCTCAGAAGTATATCTTTACAACGATCAAGTGGTTGTTAAATCACCAAAGGAAGATTTTGAATTTGAAAGTCATTGTGACAATCAGTATGGCCCAAATTTGATGTTGGCTCAAAAGGGTGTGTTTAAGACTATTACTTGCTGTTTAGTATTAGATGATTTTACGGAACACAATGGAGCAATTAAATTTACAACTAAAGTAGAGTCGGAAATTACCCCCTTACCAAAATCCGGTTCTCTAATTGTGTGGGATGGAAATACAATACACTCTTCTACTAACAATTTATCTAATGGTTCTAGATGCGTCTGGTTGCTAATTTATGCCAACACGGATATACATAAATTACCTGCGGAACAAGACTACTTCAATAGGTTTTATAACCAGAAATTTACAGTTTAGTTTAAACTTGCCAACCACAAGGGTAACGTCCAATTGTTACCATTTTATTATTAATTTTATTTGTCTTTCTAAATTTTTCAACCGCTTCTTGGCATTGGTAAAGATTAACATGATAATCATCAATTACTATCCAACCTCCTTTTGAAATCTTTGAATACAATTGTTCTAGTGCGTATGTGGTAGAACTAAATGTATCGATATCTATGTGTAGGAATGCAATTTTTGAGAAGTTTATACTTTGTAGTGAATCTTCGATAAATCCTTCCACGATTTTTAAATTAGTATCACAACTATATTTTTTAAATAGTGAACGAACGTTTTCAGAACTAGGTTGAAATTTGAACTTTCCTTGAGAAGTAAAATTTTCCAATGTTGTCGTTTCGTTTTCGCTCAACAACTGATTCTTAAATCCATCAAAAGAATCGAATAACCAGCAAGTCCTGCTAAACCCGTATTCTTCAAACAAGGATTTTAAATATAAAGCTCCACCTCCTCTGTATACTCCGACGAACACGATGTCACCTTCAACATTATTGGTTGAAATTTCTTTAATAATTGGATTTATTTCATCAAAAAAGGGTTTTTCAATTAAAGTTAGTCGACTTTTATCGTCAATAATCCTTTTCATTTGCGTGATTGATTCTATTTTTTGAGGAGGGCATATGGCTTTTAGAATTAATGAAGACTCACAGTTTATAGCCATATTTTAAGGGGATAAAATTTATACTTTTAAAGTCCTAAATAACGCGATATTTAAATTGAAAAACAACACTCCCGTAATAATATTTAATTTTAAGAAATGGGCGCATTTAAGGCAGATTTACACAGCTGTAAACAACTACTCTCCTTGTATTTTTTACATTGTTGTTGATCAATCAAATTCTCCAAACGAAGATGTAAATAGGGCGAAAATCATTGACGAAATAAATCGATTTTCTTTTTCAATCCCTGTAGAAATAATTGAACCTGACAAGCATTTAGGAATTACAAAAATTATTCAGTTTGGATTAAATCAAGCTTTTAAAATGACAGAAAAAGTCATAGTCCTTGAAGATGATACAGTTCCGTCAATGTTATTTTTTAGTTATTGCGATAAAATGTTGAATCAGTTTGAAGGCAACAGCAACGTGGGTTGTATAAATGGCTCTAATCTTGGAATTAAGGGAGGTAAAAAACATTATTTCAAATCTAGAGTGAGTCTTCCTTTTTGGGGATGGGCAACTTGGAAGAATCGATGGGAAAAATTTCCAAATAATTATGATTTTTGGGTAACCTTTAGAGTGAAAGAATCAAATAGCGGGGTAAGTATAGATTCTCTTCTCCCCATCTTTGATCGATTTGTGAAGAAGGATAAATCTTGGGATGTAAAATGGACGATGTATTTGTTGGCTAATAATTTAAGAACTATCTTTCCAGGGGAAAATTTAATTTCAAACGTAGGCTTTACAAAGGATGCAACTTTTACTAATATTTCAAACTCAAAATTCTCGAATTTAGCAATAGAAGAATCTACCTTTGAAGAAGTAGACTTTGAAAAAGAAATAGAAATGGAAAATGAATATTTGTTGAAAATGAAGGAACTTATTCAAGAATTGGGGCGAAGAGAATCTATAGTATGAAAAATCCAATATTCAGAAACGAGAAAGACAATCACGAATATTTTGAGAAGGGTTTTGTGAAAACTTCTATTTTAGGAGAAAGGTCAGTTCATAGGTTGTTAAATGAAATTAAGGGATTAAACCCTGACGATGGGTTTGCTCCGGATCGTATAGGCGTTTCCAAATATCATTGTACCTTTTTAGATACAAACGAATCTTATAAAAGGAAGACAAACGAATTGTTCAAGTCTACTTTTAATCCTCTTGTAAATAAGTTATTCAACAATTATCATGTTTGGAATGCAAATCTTTATGTAAAACCGCCGGGGACCGGAAAGTTTGAAATTCATCAAAATTGGACACATGTTGGCAAAGAGTCGGATACCTCTTTCACTATATGGTGTCCTTTAGTTGATACAACTGAAGAAAATGGAACAATTTCTTTGGTTGAAGGGAGTCATAAAATATTACCGGACATAGCAACCATGAATGTTCCTTATTATTTCAAAAATTTTGAGGATAGTTTAATCCATAAATATCTAAGACCAATACCTTGCAAGGCTGGAGATGCGGTAATATTTGAAGATGGAGTAATCCATTATTCAGATGTAAATAAATCTGAAAAGCCGAGATACGCTTTACAGATTTTGATAGGGCCGAAAGATGTACTGCCCATGTACTATTATTTTAATAGTGAAAAACCGGTTTTAGGGTTCGAATTATTCGAATTGGATGAGGAGTTTTTTATGACCAGTAATTATACGACCTTTCATAATCGGCCGTATGATCAAAAGTCAAGAGGGTTTGTTGAAAACAAGAATAGTCTGATAACTGAAAAACAATTTATTGAAGCGCTTGAAAACGGAGATAAAAGGCGCAAGAAAATTTATGAATAATTCAAAATCTGACAGCAGGAAAAAGGTATTAATCATAGGCGCCAATTCGCAAGTGGGAAGTCAGTTGGTGGATAAATTTTCAGCAGAAGGCTGGGTGGTTTTTGCCACTGTGAGTTCAAAAAAGGGGTTACCCAAAACTAAAACCACAGAGGTAAATTATTTTGTGTTAAATCTTCAGAAACCAAAGTCAATCTTTAAAACTATTTCACGATTAATTAAAAGAGAAGATAAAATTGACGCATTGATTAACAGTGCAGGATTGGTTTTCTCGGGGCCCATCGAGTCATTTAGTGAAGAGCAAATTCGACGTCAGATGGAAGTTAATTTTTTTGGAGTAGTTGCTGTTATTAAGGCGATCTTACCTGTTATGAGACACCAAAAATCAGGTGTTATTGCTAATGTTTCTTCGTTATGTGGTTTACTCGCATTTCCAATGTTGTCTATTTATCATGCTTCTAAATGGGCATTAGAAGGGTTTTCGGAGTCTATTTATTATGAACTACAGGAATTCGGAATTCAAATTAAATTAATTGAACCAGGAGGGATTAAGCAGAACAGTTATGAACCAGCAATCGAATTTGCAAAAAATCCAATAGAGGAGTATGAGAGGTTAAGAAATAAAGTTCATTCTACGAACTGGTTTCCATCTTTTACAGAGCCTCAGCAGGTTGCAACTATTATTTATGAAGCCACCACTGACGGCACTAATCGCTTGAGGTATCTGATTGGAAGTGAAAGTAAAGCATTCATTTCAGAAAGAGGGAACGTAATTGAAAATGAACGCTATCTGCAAGACATGAAAAATAGGTTCAACTAGGTTTGTGACTATGCAAGCAAATGAAATAGATATTTCTAGTTGGGAGTTTTCACAAAACCCTTTTTGGTTTTATGACAAGCTGAGAAAGAATGGACCTATTCATTATTTAGAAAGAAATAAAACTTGGCTTATAATAGGTTTTGATGAAATAATCGAAGTACTTAATAACTCACAAGTATTTACTTCTGAGGGAATTCATTCGTTTGACCCCATACTATTAAACTGTGATCCTCCAAAACACACAAAAAATAGAAAAATTCTGGCTGGAGACCAAGCTCTTTTTTCGTCAGGTCGGGTTTCAAAATTAGAACAAACAAATAGGGGAATTGCTGCTCGTTTAATACGTGAAATAAAAAAGGACTCTCCATTTGATTTACTGAAAGAATTTGCACTACCGTTCTCTTCTTTAGTAATACTAGATCTTTTGGGTTTAAAAGTTGAGGAACATAACGAGTTGAAATCTTGGTCGCAATCTGCGGTTTCGAACCAATCAATTCACGATAGAGAATATGCAAATAAACATTGGGAGGGCTTAAAACCAATTATTAAACAATGGATAGAAAACTCTAAAAAGAACCCTGAAAACCCCGGAATTAATGAGTTTATTTTTCACCCACGTGCAATAGAAAATTTCACAACTGAAGATATTTTAAATTTAACTAAAGTGCTATTACTGGGCGGGAATGAAACAACTCCTAATCTTGTATCATCTGCTATTTTATTGCTTTTTAACAACCCAGAACTATTAAGTAAAGTCAAAACTCAACCTGATTTGATAGATTTGGTTATTAATGAAACTTTACGGCTAGAAGCACCAACTCAAATTATTCAGCGAACATGCCTGATTGAAATAGAAATTGGAGGTCAAAAAATACCAAAAGGGAGTTTAGTCAGTTTGGCTATTGGCGCAGGGAACAGAGATCCCAACGCTTTTGAAAATCCAGATATCTTTAATCTTTACAGAGAAAAGAGTAGGATTTTGTCGTTTGGCTTTGGCCCTCACTATTGTTTAGGAGCTCAGCTTTCTCGTCAAGAGGCAAAAATTTCACTCGAATTGATACTAAACGAATTCCCAGAACTGGGTTTAGTTCGGAGTCAAAATTTTGAATATCGTTACTCCAGTCATGTACGAGGTTTAAATAAGTTAATGTTAAGACCATTTAAAGTAAAAAAACAAACATTTGAGGCTGTAAGAAAGCATATAATCAAGTTAATAAAAGTTACGCAACTTAAAACGGGTGAATTTCCAACCTATGAATATTATCCAAACACGGAAGAGTTAAGACAAAAAGGATGGCACATTACAGCACCGTCTCCATTTGTGCACGCCAATGTAGTTTTGTCATTGATTAATTTGAAGAATGTTGGATTGGAATCAGTCATTGAGAAAGGGACTGAATTTATTCGATCTCAAAAAGAATACGGTGACGTTTGGCGGTTTTGGCAACTTGGTGTTGGGGTCAACAACGTTCCACCAGATGTGGACGATACGGCAATTTGCTCTGCAGTATTGGAATCGATTGGGAAGAAACTAGAGAATAAAAAGCTATTGGAAGCTAATATTACAGCCAATGGAGTTCTAAAAACATGGATATATCCTAAGCTTATTGATTTTTTTATGAGACCAAGATTGAGCTACAAATGGTGGAGAGAAAAGCAATATTACCAACCAACAATTGATGCCAATTTGTTGAATTTAAATGATTATGAATTGGGAGTTATGGCAAATACTCTCCTGTATTTAGGTGAAAATAGTACTACAAAAACAAGCGTTGAGTTTTGTATTGATTTATGGAAGGAGAACAAGGATACCAATCATTTTTATAACAACGAGATGGTTATTGCTTATCATTTAGCAAGGGCATATAAAGGAGGAGTAGACTCCTTTGAGAAACTTTCAGCAGATATTCTAGAACAAATTGAAGTTCGGTTCAACACCCTATTTTTTCCCGAATTACTGTTAGCAGGGCTGTGCATTAAATACTTTAAGTTAACTACTGACTTGAAAAGTCAGATTGCAGAAAGAGTTAGAAGTACGGTAATTGAAGAAGACTTTGTATTTCCGCAATTTGAGTATTTTACATCAAAAGATAGAAATTACGTAGCAGGCTCGCCCATGTTAGTGATGTGTTGGTTTTTAGAACTAAGCGAAGAATGGGACTGTTAAACGAAATTTTTACAAGACTTCGGTCTTTCTTGATCTATCACAGTATGTTGTTTATCAACTACATACTGTTGATTTGTTTTCTACAATCTATTCCTGTTGATTTTGAGGTTTTTGCATCTCTAGTTTCAAGTTATATTCTAACAGGGATTGCTGCTTTTTTGGTAAACGATTATTACGATAAGAAAGTAGATTTAAAAGCAGGGAAGTCAAATTTGACTGAGAAAGTAAATTCTTATTCTATTGGATTTTTAGTTCTATTGGGTTTTTCTGTTTCATTTTTATTAGTGAATAGAATTTCGCAAAATGCGGGTATTGTTTTATTGGTTCAATTTGCTTCGCTCTTTGCATATTCCCATCCAAGGGTTAGATTAAAGACAAAACCAATTTTCGGAGTTATTGCAGATTCAATTTATGCGTATATAATTCCAGTGCTCTTATTATTTGTCGTATATAAAATAGATATTAGAGAAGTAGAATACCTTGCTTTTCTGCTTTTTAACTTTAGCATCGGAATTAGAGATATCCTTCTTCATCAGAAAGCAGACGAGGCAAATGATCTTAAGTCTGGAATTAGTTCATTCGCCATACGTCATAAAACAAAGATTTATTCTATAATTAGCACTTCAGAATATACGGCTAGTTTTAGTTTGTTTTTATTTTTTACCCTTGCTTTAATGAAGCAGGCTAGTCAGAATTATATGCTAGGAGTGGCAGTAGCTTATATGGTTCTTTTGTTTTTTCAAATAGTAAAAATTCGAAAAGCAGTGGGAAGTAATTACATGATGCGGTTTTATGTTGTTCTAAGCTCTTTTATCATCTTTTATTGGCTTTTAAATGAAAATGAATTCTCATCTTTGATTCTTTTAATTCACCCATATTTTATTCAATTTTTCATTGAATTGATTATACGATTTAAAAATATTGTAGGTGTAATAGTTAATTATTCCTTGTATTATTCTTTCAAGTTGATTGGAAGAGATCTCAAAACAAAACCACTCTATAAAAGAGATGAGAAGAAGAGTTCGAAATAATTACCTTTTTTTTATTCTTGCGTTTTCAGCTTCATGCGTAAACTACAATGAAATAGCAGTTGATGCTGGAGTTATTATAAAACATTGTGCCATTCAGCAATGGCAAGCAGGAGAGTATGCAGGAGACTTTAATTCAGTAAATTTCATTCATACAGGAGATACTGTAAATAGGAATATAGAAATAGATTCAAAAGAAGTATTGGCATATTTGAAAAGGCAAATGAAACACTTCGATACGCTTCATACGAATAAACAGTCTATTTTGTATATAAAGTCTTTATTTTTAGCTGACTTTGTGTATGCTGCATTTAGTTATCAGTTTTTAGGAAAAGACTTAGGATTGGCAAATGATAGCTTAATTCGAAATAAATGGGACCGCTACTCATTGGAACAGCAGTTTGATTTTGGTAACCAAAACGAAATTGCTTTTTCATGCGGCATGAGAACGAAGTTTTATTTAAAATTGACTCACCAGTTATTAGAAATAGAAGGGAGAGATACTTCTATTCAAAATGTTCATACTTATCCGATACTTAACATAAATGGAACTGAATATTTAATAGATCCATCTGAGCCAGCTGTTTTTATAAATTCTAGAACTAATATAATTACAAGGTACAATCAGTTAAAAAGTAGCTCTGATGTTGCTATATATAAATTAAACTACAGTTTTGGACCTTCTCACTTTATTTTTTCAAATAAATTGTTAAAAAGCATTCAACCATTAAGTGAAAGCCTTAATAAGTCTATTTCAAATCACTTAAAAAGAAATAAAAAATTATTTATAGATAAGGTGCCTCTCTGTTTTAACCCTAGCTATAGAAAGCAATGGGAAATTTCGCATTTAAATAGTGAAAACAATAGATTAATTGTGCCATTATATGGCAGAAATGTTGGGTTGTTTGTAACTCCACAAAACTATAAAGAAACTTATTTTGGAGCGAATTGTAATGAGTTGAACTAAATAGCTATGTGTGGGATAATAGGACATATTAAACTAAGCGGTGTAATCGATCAACACATATTTCACGGTATGGTTAAATCTCTAGAACATAGAGGTCCTGATGGTGAAGGAGTTTTTATTTCTTCAGATAGGAAAAGAGCTTTGGGGCACCGAAGGTTATCTTTTTTAGAACTAACAAATTTGGGAAAACAGCCCATGTGTAATTCTAAAAAGACAGTTTGGGTCAGCTTCAATGGTGAAATTTATAACTATATAGAATTGAAAGAAGAGTTAAAGTCTAGTTATCGGTTTATTACTGGATGTGATACAGAGGTGATTTTAGCTGCATATCAAGAATGGGGAATCGATTTCGTAACTCGTTTGAAAGGAATGTTTGCAATAGCCCTGCTCGACGAAGAGAAAGATGAACTGCATTTAATTCGAGATCGTTTCGGTATTAAACCCTTGTATTATGGAATTACAGAAGATGAAATTGTTTTTGCTTCAGAGTTGAAGGCAATTATGGCATCAAAAGTATTTCCCAATAAGGTGAATAAAAGTGCGATTGCTGATTATTTTGTCTATCGATATATCCCTTCTCCAAAAACCATTTGGCAGGGAATAAAAAAACTTCCTCCAGCAAATTACATTACTATTAACCTGAAAGATTTATCCCATAAAATACTTTTATACTGGGAGTTATCAGCTTCAAACGATAATGTTGAGGTTGGAATCTTAGCTTCAGAAACCGAAGGGATTTTAAAAAATTCAGTGAAGCAGCATGTAAGAGCAGATGTGGACATCGGGTCATTTTTAAGTGGAGGGTATGATAGTAGCGCCTTGGCAATGTGGATGAAAGAAGAAGATAAGCCACCAACTACTTATTCTATTGGATTTGATAATTGGGAGAGGAGTGAGCATTTTTATGCTAAAACGGTTGCTGATTATTTAGGACTTAAAAATGAAGCTGTAGTTGCAACAACAGATAGCTTGAACTTACTAGAACGAATGCCTGAAATATATGATGAACCGATTGCAGATATTTCGATTGTACCTACATATATGGTGAGTGCTTTAGCAAGAAAAGAGGTAAAAGCGGTTTTTAGTGGAGAAGGAGCAGATGAAATTTTTGGGGGCTACGCATGGCAGCATGATTTTTTTAATAAAACCTATAACAAGGGATTGCTCCAGATGGTTAAAAATATTTTTAAGGCTAAGAACTCAGTTGATTTTTATGCACAATCTATGGCTATGGGTTGGTTTGATGCGGATGAGTTAAAACAATTACTTCATCCCAATTTACACAAATCAATCCCAAAAGATGTGCATTGGTTTTATCGTTCAAATTTTAGGAAAGATTTGAGCCCTTTTAAATCGATACAATACATGGATATAAAGTGTTTTATGGGAGAATTAGTCCTTACGAAAATTGATAGAGCTAGCATGGCAAACTCATTAGAAGTAAGAGTGCCTTTTTTAGATCATCAACTATTTGAAAAAATATTCAGTGCCCAAGAGACGTGTTACATTGACGCAAATCAGACAAAAAGGGTGCTTTTTGAAACACTTAAGAACAAAATACCGGATGAAATTTTGGCGCGAAAGAAACAAGGTTTTGTAGGTCCAGATAGTTATTATATGAACATAGGTTTATACAGAAAAGAATTGGGAGATAGTAATTTAGTTAAGTTTGAAATTATTCAAAAAGAATACATTGATAGCTTATTAAAAGAAAACTATAATTGGAAGTTGTGGAAAATTTTAATCTTTGAGAAATGGTTTACACATTGGGTTGTGAAACATGAAGAATAGAGGCAATCAAATAGTTAAATTAGCCTTTAGAAAGATTAAAATTCCTTAATAAGTAATGGATGAGTAGTGAAGTTTTTGTTTTTGTAGTTTGTGGAAGTAAAGAACACATCGAAACACTTCACCTTTCGTTAAAGGCATTGAAATTATATTCTAAGAAGGATATTTATGTCTTGACAGATAGCACTAGAAATGAAATACCCATTGATCATTATTCAATTATTGATATTGAAACCTCAAAAAAATATAATTCCCACCAAGCAAGCATTTTTTTAAAAACAGGGATTCACCAATTTTTACCAAAAGGTAAATTGTACTGTTATTTAGATACAGATGTAATCGCAGTTGACAAGTTCTGTGACAATATTTTTAAGCAATATATTTCTCCAATATCTTTTGCTGCAGATCATTGCAAAATTCAGGCATTTAGTTCTTATGCAGTAAATTGTAGTTGTTTAAATAAGTGCGCCAAAGATAGAGACGCGTATTTTGCAAGTGTTAATAAGCACGATAGAAATTCGGAGTTGACTAGCACAACCGCAATTTCTTATCAAAAGAAGATTGAGGAATGGTACGGTGAAATAAAAAAATCGTTCTTAGTTAAAAGTTTTTACGCTATTCGTTATTATTTGAGTTTTCCTAAATTTTGGTTGAACAAAGAAATTTATTTTGATAAGAAAAGGAAATTGTGGGCTACAAACAGTGGTGAAATTGTAAAATATAGGTTAGATGTTAAAAGTATTGCAAAAGAGGCCAATTTAAAATATACGTTGTGGTTTAATGAGTGGAAGAACAAAAAAGGTGAGAATATATTTAAAATTGACTGCGATCATTTAACCGATGCAATTTATGAGACTTTCAAAGTGGAGGTGAAAGACAAAAATTGGCAACATTGGAATGGTGGGGTTTTTCTTTTTAATGAGGGGAGTCATAATTTTCTTAATAAGTGGCATAATAAAAGCATCCAAATATTTAACGAGCCCGAATGGAAGACTAGAGATCAAGGAACCTTAATTGCAACGGCTTGGGAGCTTGGATTGCAGAATCACCCAACCTTATCAAAGGAGTGGAATTTTATTGCAGACTTTTACAACAATAATTTAGTAGTTAGTAAGGAGACGAATTTTATTTCTGATGATTTATTTAAAACTACTTACAAGGCCAAATTTGTGCACATTTTTCATGAGTGGGGTAATGAAAAATGGGAGGTTTGGAGTTGGATAAAATCAAAAATTCATTAAATGTTAGATAAGAGCAGGAAATTTTTTAAATGGGGGCTGTCAACTTTTGGAGTTGCACTATTCTATATTCTTGTTGTTCTTTTAGTCGGAGAAATACATCCATTTTCGCGGTTTCCTATGTACAGTAGTTTCCCAAATTGGTCGTACAGTTTTTATTTAACTGACGAAACCGATAAAATAGTCCCATTTTCTAAATTAAAAACATTTGGCAGTTCTGTTGGACATCTTTATGGAAGCGTTGCGAATGAACTAAATATTCCTTACGGAAATTTTAGTGAATCTAAAGAAGAGCTGAAGCAAATTGGAGATCGAATGATTTATGTTTTAATAGATTCTAACGAGCTAGAAGCTAATTATATTAAATTAAACTTAAAAGGGTTTTACTATCAAAATGATTCTATCCAAGAGTTGTCTGTATTAATGACTTCTTATGAAAATTATTAAGGAACTAAAAAGAAAAGGGCTAGATATAGAGTGGGTTTGTCTAAAGATTCCATTAATATATTATTGGCTTGGAATTTTTCGCTTTTGCTTATCGCAAAACTACAAAGCACCAATACCTCTGGGTATTTGCAAAATAATTAATTGTTCGGTCTTTTTAGAAGGCTATGGGCTAAAATTTATGATGGTAGCAAGTGCTATTTTATGTATCATGTATTTGTTCGACATTAAAATGAAATGGACAACTTTAGGTTTGTTTTGTCTGTCAATTATTTTATTCACAAGCGAGGAGTCTAGCGGGGTATTAAATCGGAACGGCATATTATCTTTTTTATTTCTTTCACAAGCTTTCGCCTATTGGTTTAATGGTTCTAACCTTAATAAATTGAAATATTCACGAATTCAATATTCAATACAAGCGATAATTGTAGGGTATTTCCTTTCAGCCTGTTCTAAGTTATTAGATTCGGGATTATGTTGGGCTAATGATGGGTTTAGAATTACCCTTCAAGTATTAAAGTCTTTTCATTATAATTATTACACAACACTTAATGGTAGTGAGCTCTTAAAAGCAGACGAAATTGTCCATTTTTTATCTGAATATCAAAACGTCTTAATAGGTTTATTGATATTTTCTTTAATGTTAGAGTTTTTTGCACTAACGGCAGCTATAAATAGGGGGTATGCGCGAGTTTATGGTATAGCTTTGCTTTTTATGCATATAGGAATCTATTTTTTTATGGACATTATTATAATTTCATTTGTTGTTCCCATGGTTTTTGTATTGATTAATCCGCTTTTTTTAGCTGTACTTTTATACAACAAGATTTTTAGGAAGCCAATACTTCCTCTAACTTTTAAACCAAGGTAATTAATTGGCTATTTTTTGCACCATATCAACCTACTCTCATCTATTTAAATCGTATGCTTTAGCAGATAGTATACAACAATTTGGAGGTGAATTAAAAGTGCTGCTTGTAGATTCAGATGAAGTAATGAACGTTGAGAATACTCCGGCGAATATTGAATTTCATCATTTAGGACAAATAAATTTTGAAAGAATAGAACAAACCAAGGGAGCCTATAAAAAAGATAAACTCCGTTGGGCGCTAAAACCTGCGTATTTACTTTATTTACTTCCCAATTATCAGGAATTAATTTATGTGGATAACGATGTGTTTTTTTATACCGATTTCAACTTTTTGTTTGAAGAATTACGAAGTTCTGACGTGCTTTTAACACCTCACTTTTATCCTAGTTCTCCTAAAAGGGAGCAAACATGGCTAGAATCAAATTTTAGACTTGGGTTGTATAATGCGGGTTTTGTTGGGGTAAATCAAAATGCCAAAAAGGCTTTAGAATGGTGGTCGGACTGCTGCTTGTACGAAATTAGGCGTTCCTATTGGAGAGGGCTTTTTGACGATCAAAAGTATTTAGATTTACTACCTGTGTTGTTTGATAATGTTAAGATTATCAAGAATCGAGGGTGTAATTTTGCAGGATGGAGTGACCAACAGAATTTACTTGAAAAGGAAATCGTATTTATTCACTTTAATGCATTTACAATTTCAGAATTTAAAGTAAATTCTAATCCTCACTTTGCAAGCTTTACTTCCTATTTGAGGATACTTAAAAAATATAATCGAAGCTTTCAATTCACAGAAAGGCAATTCGATAATTTTAAAATACAGAATACACTATATTATCTCCGGTGGAAGTTGGCAAGAATGCTGAAAGTAGAAAAGACAAATACATGAAATTGAAATCAGCTGAGTTAGAAAAAGAATTTCAAGAAATTGGTGCGATTCGCATACCTAATTTTTTGAACAAAAATGACCTGCTGCGAATAAAGGGATTATACAATGAGCTTGGTCTTTCTGATTTAAAAGGAATTTATAGCAATGTCAACAATAAAAGTTCAGAGTACAATACAAAGGTCGATTTGATTTTTCAAGAAATTTACAAACCATCAATTGAAAAGTACTTTGAAGACCATCAAATTGGGGGTGGTGCTTTTTTGATAAAAGGAACTGGCAATGAAAGTCATTCGTCTCTGCACCAAGATTGGAATATTGTAGATGAGAAAAAATATCAATCTGCGGCTATTTTCTGTCCAATTGAAGACGTTAATGAGAAAAATGGATGCCTACAAGTGCTAAAAGGTAGTCATAAATGGTTTCAAAATATTCGATCTTTTCATACTCCAACCCCATTTTTTAACTTTAATCAAGTTGAAAAAGGGCTAATTGGGTTTCCGGCTAAAGCCGGGGATGCAATTGTTTTTCGGCACAGTGTTATTCATGGTTCGAAGCCAAATCTAACTTCCAACATCAGAGTTGCAGCGATGGTTAGCGTAGCTTCTAAAGCTGCTAGTTATCTGCATTACATGAAGGAAGAAAATGATTTTAAGGTACTTAAAGCGGGCAATGATTTTTATAATAAGGAGCTATCTAAATTATACTCAAAAAATAATATTAATGTAGAGGAAATAGGGCGGGTTGAAATTGAACCTGGTATGGTTTTAGATTTCTCTGATTTTGAGCAAAAATATAAACAACAATTTCCCGATTCGTTTTTAGGTCGAATAGGTAACTTTTTCAAAAAAAGCTAGATGAAGAGTTGGGGTTTTCTCTTTCTTTTTATAGTGACACTTTTGGTTTTTCTAAATACGTTATCCAACGGTTATAATATGGATGATGAGTTAGTAACTCAAAATCATCCGCTTACAAACCCTAATACCGAAGCTAGTTTAACTACCATTTTCTCTTCTTCTTATCAGATTCAAGGAGGCTTAAAATCAGGATACAGACCAGTAACTATTGCTAGTTATTACTTGGAACATGCTCTCTTCGGTGAATCGGTTAGGGTGAGTCATTCAGTCAATTTAATTTTGTATTTAGCAATAGTTTTGTTTTTATATCTATTCTTAGCCCTAACCTTTAGAGACACAAATCCATATATTCTGCTGTTTGTTGCACTATTGTTTAGTGTGCATCCTGTTCACTCAGAAGCTGTTGCAAGTTTGAAAAACAGAGATGAATTGTTGAGTTTGCTCTTTTTTTTGTTGTCGGTTATATCTTCAATCAAATGGATCAGCAGAGAGAATCCTATTTATTTGTTGTCGGCAATAGTGCTCGTTTCGTTTTCAATTTTATCGAAAAAAAGCACATTGCCCATTATCGCTTTACTTCCCATTCTCCTTTTGTTTAATCAAAATCTACAGGGGTTGAAATTCTTAAAAATTAGTATAGTTTTTTCTATTCCAATTGGGCTCTTCGCGTTCAACCTCCAATTAATTCCTGGCATGGTCACTTTTACGGTATTAAGTTTATTTTATCTGACTGTTTTTTACCTTCCGATATTTTGGGAAAGTAAATCACTTCCCAAACCAAGTATTTTCGAAATTTTTATTCTAGTAGTAATTTTTTCAACTACCATAATAGGAGTATACTTTCAACAGCTATTCTTATTAATTACAGCTCAATTAGTATTATTGATTGGTATCAAAAAGCACTTTAATATGACTCTGTTGTTAAGTGCAGTTATTTCGATATTGGGCTATTTCTCATTTTACAAGGCAGAAATATTAGTCTATTTAATCATGCTTTTATCGGCAGCGGCATTAGTTAATAAGAAGATGGTTAAATTAAACCCTAAGTTTTTACTCGGTTTGTTGCCACTGCTTTTCTTAATAGCCTATAAAAGGCAAGATTATAAACAAATCCTGATTCAGTTAAGCCCTCTTTTTATTTTTTCGACGGTCCTAGTTAATCGTTGTATTCCTTTAATTTTATCGCTTATCGCGATAATAGTTAGCGCTTATTTTAATTTGTTAAGTTATTTTCAAATAGGCATTTTACTGTTTTCTATTTTGGCGCTGTCTAAAACCGAGCTAATAAAATTGAAAAAGATATATTTTGCAGGGTGGCTTTGCATAGCTTTTCTGTTTATTGGAGTAACCTACACCAATCAAGTAAATAAATTTCACTTTTATTCAAGCGCAACGAAAATCATAGAAGATTCTGAAGGATTTGATTTGAAGGAAGGCAGAAAACTTGAATTTGTTGAAAATACATTAGTAGATCGGCATACTTTGGACCAACGTTTTGCAACTGGTTTGGCGGTAATGGGAACTTATTTAGATTTAATGCTTTACCCTAAAGATCTTTCGTTCTATTATGGATATGCAAAGATTGAAACTACAAACTTTTGGGATTATAAAGTTTGGATAAGTTTATACGCCTACCTGCTCTTATTGTATTGTGCTATATATTTTTTCAAAAAGCAACCGCTTTTTTCAATCGGAGCTATATGGTTTATCTCTTGTATTTTGCTCTTTAGTAATCTCCCTGTTTTGGTTGCTGGGATGGTTGGAGAACGACTAGCTTTTTCGGCTTCTGTAGGGTTTTGTATTATGATTGGAGGAGTTGTAAATTGGATAAAACCTCAGTTCAACTATAGAAAAATTGGAGGATTAGAAGCTCTTTCCATAATTGTATTGTTAGCTTTTTCATTAAGGACCTTTGCCAGAAACGAGAAATGGGTGTCCCCAACGATATTAATGCGCAATGATATTGAACATATAGGAAATTCAGCACATGCAAACTATCTTCTTGGTGTTCATTCTATAAAAGAGACCTTGAAAAACTACAAAGGTAGCAAGTCTGATCTACAAAAAATTAATGAATCAATTAATTACTTCAAGAGGGCTATTGAAATTTATCCGAAGCATTATAATTTCCATACAGCATTGGCTAAAAGCTATCTGGTATTGGATCAAAATAAACTTGCTCAACAATCTTTTTTAATGGCCGATTCATTAGAGCCAAATGCCCCTATCAGTCTTTTTGAATTGGCGAAATTGGGCTTTATGCTAAAAGAGTATAAAGAGGTACTCAATTATTCTAACTTATACTTGGCACAGAGCGAATCAAATCCAATAATTTTTGAGTTGGCTGCATTTAGCGCATACTATTTAGATGATTATTCATTAGCAATGCGTTACACTGAAGAAGGGTTGAGGCAATTCCCTTCAAATCAAGTATTAACAGAATTATTTTCTGATATTCAAATGCGAATGCAGAAGTAAAGTCATTGCAAAAAAGAAGGAGAGCAAAAAAATTAACAAACTTTTGTTCTAAATAGATGTATATACATGTATCTGTACACTGTTATGAAAAGAAAGGATTTTTTGAAACGAGCACTTTTAAGCGGAACGGTAGCGGCGATTAATCCAACCTTAGCTTTTACAAAATCAGAAAGGACTTCTACATATGATAAATTAATGGAACGTGTAGGGTTTAATCACCTGCCAAACAAAGAATTAAAAACGATGAAAACAGTAGTACATAAAGCGGCAACAAGAGGTCGTGCGAATCACGGTTGGCTGGATTCACACCATTCTTTTAGTTTTGCCAACTATCATAACCCTGAACGAATGAATTTTGGGGTGTTACGAGTATTAAATGATGACCAAGTTGGCAAGGGAATGGGGTTTGGAACACACCCACATGACAATATGGAAATTATTTCTATTCCATTGGAAGGGGATTTAGAGCACAAGGACAGCATGGGCAATACTACGGTTATAAAAAGTGGTGACGTTCAAGCGATGAGCGCAGGAACAGGAATTCAACATTCTGAATACAATGTGAGCAAGACAGAGGACGTTAAGTTTTTACAGATTTGGTTGTTCCCCAATCAACGAAACGTAACTCCTCGCTACGATCAGATCTCCATTCAAGACATTAAGACGAAAAATGAATTGTTTCAAATCCTTTCTCCAAATAGGGATGATGAAGGCGTTTGGATTCATCAAGATGCTTGGTTTCATTTAGGCGAGTTCGACAACGAAACGGCTTCTACCTATCAACTTAAAAAAGAGGGAAATGGAGTATACTTTTTTGTATTGGAAGGAAATGTGGAGGTTCAAGGAGAAAATTTAAACAAAAGAGACGGCTTTGGGGTTTGGGATAACAGCTCAATAGCATTTATAGCGGCCAAAGGAGCCAAGTTTTTGGCCATGGAAGTACCAATGAATATTTAAAAAGAGAAAATGGGATTTATAGAAGATCAAAAATGGCGTTATGCAACAAAAAAGTTTGACGCAACGGGAAAAATTAGCAATAAAGATTTAGCAGATTTGCAAGAGGCAATACAATTAGCAGCCACCTCATACGGGTTGCAATTGTTCAAAGTATTAATTGTTGAGAATAAGCAAAAAAGAGACCTGTTACAACCTGCTTCTTGGGGACAAGCGCAAATTACAGATGCATCTCATTTGTTAGTTTTTTGCAACTATACTGAAGTAAAAGAAGAGCATTTAAACCATTATGCAGGTTTAAAAGCAAAAGCGAGTAATATTCCTGTAGAAAGTTTATCAGGATACATTGAGTTTATTCAAAGTGCATTATCAGCAAGAACGACAGAGCAAATTGATAACTGGACGGCAAAGCAAACCTATATTGCCTTAGCCAATTTGATGAGTGCTGCAGCAGAATTAAAGATCGATACATGCCCAATGGAAGGATTCGACGCTGGCAAATATGATGAGATTCTAGGGCTTTCTAAAAAAGGGTTAGCAGCAGCAGTAGTATGCCCTATAGGTTACCGTTCTGACGAGGATGCTTCACAAAATGCTCCTAAAATTAGAAAGTCTGTAGAAGACTTATTTGAGATAGTGTAGTAAGTTAGGTTGTTATATAAAAAAACCTCCTGGGTCAATTTGGGCTTGTGGGTTTTTTTGTGAAGCATTTCCCGCTCATCAAATTTCTCTTGCGTTTTGCGTGAGCAGAGTTTATTCTAGGGTAAACTAAATTAAATGGAGCAACAATTAAGATTTAGCTGCCCAAAATGCAGCAATGTGACCTGTAACAAAGGTGAAATAAGAACAACAGGGGGTATTTTAAGTAAAATTTTCGACGTTCAAAATAAAAAATTCTCATACGTTTCTTGCGATCGGTTCACTTATACCGAATTCTATAATTCTAAAAGTAGCGCGCTTGGCAATGTATCTGACTTTTTTACCGGATAATTGACACACAAAGTAAAGTTGTCTGAGGTATTAGAGTTTCTTATTTTCAAATGGTATTTAAGATTCAGAGATTTTAAATAAAACCAAAACGAGAAATAGACTGTTAAACTGCCATGGGCCTCTTACAATTCACAGAAAAAGGAATATACTGCAAGCAAGCGAAAGTATACATTGACCCATGGAAGCCCGTTGATTATGCTATAATCACGCATGCACATGCAGATCATTCTCGTTGGGGGAATAAATTTTATTTGAGTCATCACTTATCAAAGCCCATCATTCAACATCGATTAAGTCAAGATATTTCTATTGAAAGCATGGAGTATGGAGAACGCCGAACGATAAATGGAGTTGGGTTTTCATTTCATCCTGCAGGACATATAATTGGCTCTTCGCAAGTTCGAGTGGAGTATAAGGGAGAAGTTTGGGTGGCAAGCGGAGATTATAAATTGGAAAATGATGGGTTTTGCACACCTTTCGAACCAGTAAAATGCGATGTTTTTATCACAGAGTGCACCTTTGGTTTGCCCGTGTTTAAATGGAAACCACAAGAACAAGTTTTTGCTGAGATGAACACTTGGTGGCAAAAGAATAAATTTGAAGGAAAAGCGACTGTTTTAGCAGGTTATTCTTTAGGTAAAGCGCAGCGCATTTTGCAAGGATTAGATCCTTCTATCGGTAAAATTTATACCCATGGAGCCATTGAAAAAACGAATGAGATTATTCGGAATATGGGCGTAAAATTGAACGAAACAATCTATGTGGAGTCAGAAATAAAGAAGAAAGATTTTGAGGGCAGTCTAATTATTGCTCCACCTGGAGCTCTTGGAACTTCTTGGCAAAAAAAGTTTCCCGCTTACGAAGTTGGTATGGCTAGCGGTTGGATGAATGTTCGTGGAACAAGAAGGAGACAATCACTTGACAGAGGGTTTGTACTTTCGGATCATGCTGATTGGGATGGCTTAAATTCTGCCGTAAAAGCGACCGATTGCGAAAAGGTAATTGTTACCCACGGCTATACCAATATTTTTAGCAAATGGTTGAATGATAAAGGCATAGAAACGCAAGTAGAAAGTACGGAGTTTGAGGGAGAATTAGCTGAAGTAGGTCAAGGAAAAGAGGATAAAGAAGCATGAAAGACTTCGTTCAACTCTTTAATCAGCTAGACCAAACCACTAAAACCAATCGGAAAGTTGCAGTGCTCAAAAGCTATTTTGATACTGCCAATGATGAGGATAAGCTTTGGACAATTGGCATATTAAGTCACAGAAGGCCGAAACGTAGCGTTCGAACTGCACTTTTGAAAGAGTGGGCGGCAGCAGAAGCAAACTTACCGCTTTGGTTGTTTGAAGAATCATACCATATTGTTGGAGATTTGGCAGAAACTATTGCTTTGGTTCACCCGAATTTAGAATCTAAAAACGACAAAAGTTTATCCGAATGGATTCAATTTATAATTGACTTGAAGCCGCTAAGCGACGAGGAGCAGAAAGGAAAAGTACTTTGGGTTTGGAATCAACTCAATGAAAAAGAACGTTTTGTATTTAACAAACTACTTACCGGGGGTTGGCGAGTAGGACTTTCTCAAAAATTAATGACTCGGGCGTTAGCTCAACATGCTGAGGTGGAGGAAAATAGTTTAACCCATCGTTTAATGGGCAACTGGCGAGCTGAAACAACCACTTACAATGAATTGATTGAATCGAGTAATCCTGCGGATCAACTTTCTAAGCCATATCCGTTTTATTTGGCGTATGCGGTAGAAGGAGAGGTTCAAGAATTAGGCGATGTTGCAGATTGGCAAGCAGAATGGAAGTGGGATGGAATTAGAGGACAAATCATTATCAGGAACAACGAATTATTTGTTTGGAGCAGAGGAGAAGAGTTGGTGACTGAAAAATTTCCAGAGTTTCAAGAACTATTAGAAGCCGTGCCCGATGGAACTGTTTTAGATGGGGAGATTATTCCATTTCAAGACGGCAAACCACTAAGTTTTGCAACCATGCAAACCAGAATTTCTAGAAAAAATGTGAGCAAGGGCATATTGAAATCTGCACCAATTGTAATGATTGCATACGATATTTTAGAATTCGAAGGGCAAGATTTACGAGAAACGCCAATGTTAGAGCGCCGTAGAATCTTAGAAAAATTAGTTCAACATCAAGAGTCTAACAAGTTACTGATTTCAAAAATATTAGGGGTAAATTCTTGGGAAAAATTAATTGAAGTTCGAACAAAGTCTAGAGAAAACAATGCCGAGGGCTTAATGCTAAAGCGGAAAGATTCTACCTATAAAATTGGTCGTAAAAAAGGAGATTGGTGGAAATGGAAAGTGGACCCATTGACAATTGATGCGGTTATGATTTATGCGATGAGAGGCCACGGAAGACGGGCAAACCTATATACGGATTATACCTTTGCAGTTTGGGATGGCGAAAAACTCGTTCCCTTTGCAAAGGCCTATTCCGGGTTAACTGATAAGGAAATAAAAAGGGTTGATGCATTTGTAAAAAAGAATACAGTAGATAAGTTTGGACCGGTTAGGAGTGTAACTCCAGAACTGGTGTTTGAAATTGCATTTGAAGGAATCGCGAAATCTAGCAGGCATAAATCTGGAGTAGCATTGCGCTTTCCAAGGATACACCGCTGGCGAGAAGATAAGCCTGCGAAAGAAGTAAATACATTAGACGATCTTATGCGGATGTTAGATGAGTTTGGTTAAATAATTACGAATTAGAAATCTTGGAACTACGAAAATAGAAATATGATGAGCAATATTCAATTGTAAAAAACTGTGAATAAGTTGGTAATATTCGTATTTCGTAATTTTAGAATATTCATAAGGGACAATCAGGTTAGAAATACAATAGATGGAATATAAAAATTTAGGAAAATCAGGTTTGAAAGTAAGTCGTTTATCATTGGGTTCATGGCTAACCTTTGGGAAGCAAATTGGAAATAACATTGCGAGTGATTTAATGGACTTGGCATACGATAAAGGAGTTAACTTTTTCGACAATGCAGAGATTTACGCAAAAGGAGAGTCAGAGCGAGTGATGGGTGAAATTTTGAGTAAAAGAGATTGGAGAAGAGATTCTTACATCGTTTCTTCCAAAGCTTTTTTTGGAGAAGGCGGAGAATTGCCAACGCAAAAAGGATTGAGCCGAAAGCATTTGGTAGAAGCTTGTGAAGCGGCTTTGAAAAGGCTAAAACTTGATTATTTAGATTTATACTACTGCCACAGACCAGACAAGGAAACTCCAATCTCAGAAACCGTGTGGACGATGCACAACTTAATACAGCAAGGTAAAATTTTATATTGGGGAACTTCGGAATGGAGTGCACAAGAAATTATGGAAGCTCATATGCTGGCGGGAAGGTATAATCTAATTGGACCAACCATGGAGCAGCCTCAATACAACATGCTCCACAGAGATAAGGTAGAAGTAGAATACGACCAAATTTATAAAACGGTAGGCTTAGGAACCGCCATATGGAGTCCTTTAGGGAGTGGTATTTTAACTGGTAAGTACAACGACGGTATGGCTGAAAAAACTAGACTTTCAATGGACGGAATGGAGTGGTTGAAGGATAAGAGTTTGGTAGAAGAAAATTTGGAAAAGGTTAGAAAGTTAACGGGTTTAGCTAAAGAAATTGGAACGACTATGCCTAAGTTGGCAATTGCATGGTGTTTAAAAAATGACAATGTTTCGACTGCCATCTTAGGGGCTTCAAAAGTGGACCAGTTAGAAGAAACGCTAACAGCAATAGATGATGTTGAACTCTTAACGACTGATGTGATGGAAAAGATTAGCGGTATTTTAGATAACGAACCTGTTCGACCTGCTTTTTAGCTCTTTAATTGAAAGAAAAGACTTTTCTTGGAGGTTAGTAAAAGGTAAAATTATACTAACTTATCTGCCAATATTCTCATTTCAACGGCTGGAGAAATACCTTCGTAAAGCACTCTGTATACTGCATCTGCAATAGGAATCTTCACTTTAAATTTTTCGTTGATTTTGACAATGCTTTTGGCAGCATAGTATCCTTCTGCAGTCATGTTCATTTCCATTTGCGCTGACATTACGGAATATCCCTTACCTACCATGGCACCAAAAGTTCTATTTCTAGAAAAGTTAGAGTATGCAGTTACCAATAAGTCTCCTAAATAGGCCGATGATTTCACGTCTCGATGAACAGGGTTCAACTCATCTACAAAGCGCTCAATTTCTTGAACAGCATTTGAAATTAAAACAGCTTGAAAGTTATCCCCATACCCTAATCCGTGAAATATCCCGGCTGCAACGGCATAAATATTTTTTAATATGGCAGAAATTTCAGTTCCGAAAAGGTCTTCAGAAAGGTGTGTTTTAATGTACCTGCATTCTAATAAATCAGCTAAAATTTTTGCATTGTCTTGATTTTGACAAGCAATGGTTAAATAACTCAATCGCTCAAGAGCAACCTCTTCAGCGTGGCAAGGGCCACTTATGATACCAATATTTTCATAAGGTGTTCCAAAACGTTTGTGAAAAAACCGAGCTGGAATTTGGTGAACCTCAGGTACAATTCCCTTTACAGCCGAATAAATTGTTTTTGACTCCAAATCGGAATTATCTCGTTCTCCAAAGACATCCATTAAAAAGGCCGAAGGCGTTGCGATAACAATATAGTCTGACGCGGCAATAATTTCATCTAAGTCATTACTCACCCTAACTTTCTCCCTGTCAAACTGAACAGAAGATAGGTAGCGGGGGTTGTGCATGAATTTGTTGATGTATTTTGCCTTATCAGCATCTCGCATCCACCAATGCACTTTCTCTGCGTTGTTGCTCAGCATTTTTACAATTGCTGTAGCCCAACTACCACCTCCAATTACTGAAATTTCTTTTGCTTCCAAGTTTTAGTTTTTGTTGAAACGAATGTGGAATATACCAATAAATCTGCTGGTCAAAGAATGCTGTTAACGTTCTATCCAACTCTTGTAATACTTGCCATCGTCTAACTTCATGGCATTTTCAGTTACCATTAGCGGTTTAAACGTATCTACCATTACTGCAAGCTCCTCTGTTTTAGTTTTTCCCACACTTCTTTCATATGCGCCAGGGTGAGGTCCATGAGGTATTCCTGCTTGGTGTAAGGTAATTTGTCCTTGATCAATATCGTTTCGGCTCATAAAATCACCATCAACATAGTACAGCACTTCGTCAGAATCTATGTTGGAGTGATTGTAAGGTGCTGGGATTGATTGAGGATGATAATCGTATAAACGAGGCACAAAAGAACAAATCACAAAACCTGCTGCCTCAAAAGTTTGATGAACTGGTGGTGGTTGGTGAACTCTACCTGTAATAGGCTCAAAGTCATGAATAGAAAAAGCGTAAGGGTAATTGAACCCGTCCCACCCAACAACATCAAAGGGATGCGACGCGTAAAGGTAATCGTGAAGTACACCCTCTTTCTTTATCTTAATGATAAAGTCCCCCATTTCATCATGCGTTTCTAAATTTTCGGGAGTCCTAAAATCTCGCTCACAATAAGGGGAATGTTCTAATAATTGACCAAACCAATTCCGGTAACGTTTTGGAGTATAAATTGGAGAATAAGATTCTACCACAAAGTGTCGATTCTCTTCAGTATCAAATTTAATTTGATAAATCATTCCTCGAGGAATAACTAAATAATCACCGTATTTGAATAAAATGTTTCCAAGAAAAGTCCTCAAGGTTCCGCTTCCTTTGTGAATGAAAATCACCTCATCAGCATCTGTGTTTTTGTAGAAATACTCTGTCATTGACTTTTTAGGGGCTGCCAATGCTACTAACACATCATTGTTGCATAACATAGGCTCTCTGCTTTCTAAATAGTCATCCTGAGGCTTTATATCAAACCCAATTAACCTTCTCGATTTAAAATTTTTCTCAACCGCTATTTTTGGACTTACATCTTTAGATCCCAAGTATTCCTTCACCATTGTTGGGCGGTGCAGGTGATACAATAAACTTGACATGCCGTCGAAACCTACTGTTCCAAACAACTCCTCATAATGAAGGCTACCGTCTTTCTTTTTAAAGGTGGTGTGTCTTTTATGTGGGATCTTTCCTAATTCTCTGTAAAATGGCATGTTTCTATGTTTGAATGATGAAGGTAGTAAATTTTACTTGTTTTTGACCAGTTCCTTAAGGTTGGTGCGCAGCCTGCTTTTGTAAACGGAATGTGCGTCTGGTTTTTCTTTTCCTTTCCTAATTTCTCGCTGCTCTTCTATCGGTAGGTTGGCAATGACTTGACATTCCGGTTTGCAAGCGCCGTCAAATTTTTCAGCACATGCAGCACATTGAATGAAAAGTAAATGACAATCGTCGTTTGAACAGTTCGTATGGTCATCACAAAGTTCTCCGCATTGGTGACATTCTGAAATAATTTCATCAGAAATCCGTTCCCCTAAACGTTCATCAAAAACAAAGTTTTTCCCTTTGAATTTATTGTCGAGATTCTCCGCTTTTATTTGGCGTACATAATCAATAATACCGCCGTGTAATTGATTTACGTCTTGAATGCCTTTGTGCTTTAAATAAGCACTGGCTTTTTCGCAGCGAATTCCCCCCGTGCAATACAGGAGTACTTTTTTATCCTCATTACCTTTCAAAATTTCCTCCACTTGAGGTAATTCTTCCCTAAAGGTATCGGCATCAGGACAAACCGCTCCTTCAAAATGACCTACTTCGCTTTCATAATGGTTGCGCATGTCAATCACCAAGGAGTTCGGATCTGCTAACGCTTCGTTAAATTCTTTGGCAGTGAGGTGCTTTCCAACATTGGTTACATCGAAGTCTCCATCGTTTAAACCGTCAGCAACAATTTTGTTTCGAACCTTTACTTTTAGCTTGTAAAAAGATTTTCCATCATCCTCTACTGCAATCTTAAAGGGAATGTTTTTAAAGTATTCTCTTTCTAGAATTTTGGTTACAAATTCGTCCCAATGTTCTCCCGGAACAGACATCTGTGCGTTGATTCCTTCGTTTGCTAAATAGGTTCTTCCAAAGGCATTTAACTCGGCCCATTCTTGGAACAACTCATCTCTTAATTCATGAGGTTTTTCGATAATTACATAACGATAAAAAGAAAGGGTAACTCTTCGGAAGGGTTCTTCCATTAGCCTCTTTTTCAAGATGTTATTATCTTCTAAATTGTACAATTGCATGTTATACTTTTTTATAAGACGGAACAAAGTTAAGAAAAGAGATTACTCTAGAAAATGATAAGTGTCATGCGCATGAAAGCCTTTTATTATTTTTGATTTTTAATTAATACGAGACAAATGATTTTAGTTTTAGGTGCCGGTGGGCAAGTGGGAAGTGAGTTGGTAGAAACGTTAAGAGCTAAGCATGGGAACGACAAAGTTTTAGCTACAGATGTGAGGGGCTTGGAAAATCAAAATGGGCCTTTTGAAGTACTAAATGCTTTAGATAAAGAAAAGCTACATGACGTCGTAGAGCGATATAAAATTGAAGAAGTCTATCATTTAGTAGCCTTACTTTCCGCGACAGCTGAAAAACAGCCAGAATTTGGATGGAAGTTGAACATGGAAACTTTGTTTACGGTGCTAGATTTGGCAAAAGAAGGTAAAATTAAGAAGGTGTTTTGGCCAAGTTCAATCGCTGTTTTCGGTCCCAATACACCTCGACAAGAAACTCCGCAACACACAGTAACCGAACCAACTACAGTTTACGGAATTTCTAAACTAGCGGGAGAGCGCTGGTGCGAATATTATGCGAAAAATTATGGAGTAGATGTACGTAGCATTCGTTACCCTGGATTAATCGGTTATAAAAGCTTGCCTGGTGGAGGAACTACTGATTATGCTGTAGAAATTTATCATAAAGCGCTAGAGAATGGGGAGTATGAATGTTTCTTGCAAAAGGGAACTTACCTTCCAATGATGTATATGGAGGATGCGATTCGAGCTACAATCGAGTTGATGGAGGCGCCAGAGGAAAATGTCAAAATCCGGTCGAGTTATAATTTAGGTGGAATATCTTTTGCTCCGGAAGATATAGCTGAAGAGATAAAAAAACACATTCCTGACTTTTCTATCCAATATGCCCCAGATTTTCGTCAAAAAATAGCGAAAAGTTGGCCTGCAAGTATAGACGATTCCGCCGCTATGGGAGATTGGGGTTGGAAATTGAAGTATGACATGGCAAAAATGACAGAAGACATGCTTAAGAATTTGAGGTCAATCTAAAAATCTTTTCCTAATTTTCAAAGCCGATCTATAACTTATGAAGGTTTTAAGTACAATAATTCTTTTGGTCACGTTTTCTTTCAATTCTGCAGGGCAGTCCTTTGAGTTGAATGGAACGGATACAATCAATAAAGTTGATATTAGTAAAAAGAGACAAGGGTATTGGATGATAAAAGCGAAACCTCCACAACTCAGAGATTATCCGGTCGGCAATCTTGTAGAAGAAGGCAATTATATAAATAGCAGAAAAAGGGGACTTTGGAAAAAGTATTTCCCATCGTCAAAATTGAAAAGTGAGATTACCTACAAAGGAAGTCGTCCTTTTGGAAATTATACGTTGTACTATGAGAATGGAAATGTAGAAGAAGCAGGGAATTGGGCAAGAACAAAAAATACCGGAGAGTTTAAAAGATATCACGAAAACGGGAAGGTTTCTCAAAGCTTCACTTTTACCGAAGGCGGCAAAAGGTCAGGGAAACAGGAATACTATTATCCAAGCGGTAATTTAAGGTTGGTGGGAACTTGGGATGAAGGCCTAGAAGCTGGATTGCAAAAAGAGTACTACGAAAGTGGGGACTTGATGTCTGTAAAAAGTTTTGATGGAGGAACTTTAGATTTGGCTAGCTTTGAAACTTATGCATCGCGAACTCCTGTAGAAGATGCCGTAATAAAGATGGTTAAAGAAGGCAAAGCAGTTAAGGTAACTGCTGTTAAAGAGGACAGTCCCAACCAAGGTGGTTTTGATGGGAATGGGTATCACAAGCTTTTTAATATGAACAAGCAAATTTCGAAAGATGGAATTTTCAAGAATTACCGTTTAACAGATGGGAAGTATTATAAATACGATGAAAATGGAATCTTAATCTTAATCATGATTTTTAAGGAAGGGAGATACATTGGTAACGGAGTAGTTGAGTAGGACGCGTAATAGGTAAAATGAAACTTAAAAAGCCTTAAATTAATCAAATTATTGAATTAGTTTAAGGCTTTTTTGTGCCGTAGTCTAGCGTTTTATTGCTTTTCTTTGTAAACGAATTAAACAATAAGAAATGGATTCCAAATTAGTAGTGTATAATACATTAACTCGAAAAAAAGAGACATTTACACCAATTGACAAGGAAGTAGTTGGGATGTATGTTTGCGGCCCGACGGTTTATGGGAGTGCACATTTGGGGCATGCGAAGTCTTACGTTTCTTTTGATTTAATTTATAGATACCTATCTCACATCTTTCCAAAAGTTAAGTACGTTCAAAACATTACAGATGTAGGGCACTTGACAGATGATGCTGACGAAGGGGAAGATAAAATAGCAAAGCAATCTCGTTTAGAAAAAGTAGACCCGATGGCGGTTGTTGAGCGATACATGTTCAACTACTTTAGAGATATGGATATGCTTAATGTGAAGCGAGCTGACATTTACCCTCGCCCTTCAGGGCATATTCCAGAGCAAATTGAAATAGTTGAGGATTTAATTTCGAAAGGGTTTGCATATGAAGTTAATGGTTCTGTTTACTTCAACGTTGCAAAGTACGACGAGTCCTTTGATTATGGAAAACTCTCTGGCAGATCGGTAGAGGAAATGATGGAAGGAGCGGCCAATCGTGCTCTTTCTGCACAATCGGATAAAAAGAATGGGTTTGATTTTGCACTTTGGAAAAAGGCTGACCCCTCACATTTAATGCAGTGGAACTCTCCTTGGGGGAAAGGTTTTCCCGGCTGGCACATTGAGTGTACAGTAATGAGTCAAAAGTATTTGGGAGAGAATTTTGACATTCATGGGGGTGGTTTGGAAAATCAATTCCCTCATCATGAATGTGAAATTGCTCAAGCTGAAGCACATACAGGGAAACCGTTTGCTAATTATTGGTTGCATAATAACATGGTGACCATTAATGGTCAAAAGATGGGGAAGTCGTTGGGCAATGGAATTTTCTGTTCTGAACTGTTTACAGGAGATAATTTTCAGTTGGAAAGAGCATATTCACCCATGACCGTTCGATTTTTCATCTTACAATCACATTATCGAAGCACTCTAGATTTTTCAAATGATGCATTAGTAGCCGCTTCCAAAGGATTTGATCGTTTGCAAAAAGGGTTGAACCGAATAAAAGCACTAAAAATATCTGACAAGTCAACTGTTGATATATCATCTTTAGAGGCCTCACTTTACCATGCGATGAATGACGATTTTAATTCTACAATAGCAGTTTCTAAATTATTTGATAGTTTAAAGATGGTTGCTGCCGTTGAAGCTGGAGAGGAAAATATATCGTTGGAAGATTTGGAACAATTTAAGACGCTTTTCAATGTCTTCTTTTTTGACATTCTAGGATTAGAACGAGAAGAGGGTGGAGCACAATCGATTGAGATAACGGATGAATTGATGGAATTGATACTTGACTTTAGAAAGGCAGCGAGAGATCAAAGAGATTGGGGAACAGCAGATAAGATTCGAGATAAATTGAAGGAGTTAAATATTGGAATTAAAGATGGTAAAGATGGCGCTTTTTGGGAGTTTGAAAATTAGAGGGTTATTCATTCTTACGATTGTTTTTTTATTCTCTTGTGGGGGAGATAAAAAACCGACTTCAGTTAAAAAAGTGGAGGAGCGTCAAAAGGCAGTGCGCCCAAGCTTTGATGCTGATTCAGCTTATAAATTTCTTCAAAGCCAAGTAGATTTTGGGCCTAGAGTGCCTAACACAGTGGCGCATAAAGCAGCAGGGAATTATTTAGTCGCTCAATTGAATCGATTTGGCTTTCAAGTAATCGAGCAAGAGGGCCAAGTTGTTGCATTCGATAAAACGAAGCTGAACATAAAAAACATTATTGGGGCTTACAAACCGGAGTTAAACAATAGGGTTTTATTGTTTGCTCATTGGGACACAAGACCTAACGCGGACCAAGATGAGGAACGTCGTTCAGAGCCAATTTTAGGAGCCAACGATGGCGCCAGTGGAGTAGGCGTATTGTTAGAAGTTGCTAGACAATTACAACAAGCAAAGCCAAATATTGGGGTTGATATTATATTTTTTGACGCTGAAGATTATGTTGATGAGAATGGCACTCCAGAAGACTATTGTTTGGGAAGTCAATATTGGGCAAATAATATGCATAAGATAGGCTACAGTGCTAATTTTGGAATTTTACTAGACATGGTAGGTGCTAAAGATGCGATGTTTGCTAAAGAGTATCATTCTATAACGCATGCTTCGGCCTATGTTCATCATGTTTGGAATATTGCAAAAGATTTAGGGCACGATAGCTATTTTAATAATCGACCTACAAGACACGTTGGAATTGATGATCATGTTTATGTTAATACTATTGCTAAAATTCCTAGTATTGATATTATCCATTACGATCCAGAAACAAGATCTTTTGCACCACACTGGCATACACATGAAGACAATATGGATGTCATTGATAGGGAAACTCTAAAGGCGGTTGGAGAAACTGTGTTAGCTACTGTTTTAATTGAAGCGAATTAGTTTTACTTTCTTTCTTTATTCGCTCTGGTTTTTCTTATCTTCAAACCGGAATAAAATTTTACTTTTTCATGTTAGAAAACAATAAAACGCTATGGTTATTAGATGCTTACGCTCTAATCTATAGAGCACATTTTGCCTTTAGTCAAAATCAAATGATTAACTCTAAGGGATTAAACACCTCAGCGATATACGGCTTTACTTCAACTTTATTTGATGTATTAAATACCCACAACCCGACACATGTTGCGGTTGTATTTGATACTAGCGCTCCAACAGCAAGACACATAGAATTTCCTGCTTACAAAGCTAACCGTGAGGAAACCCCTGATGATATTAAATTGGCTGTGCCGTATATCAAGAAAATTATTAAGGGATTCAATATCCCAACGTTATACTCTGACGGATTTGAGGCGGATGATGTTATTGGAACCTTAGCGAAAAAAGCTGAAAAGGAAGGATACAAAACCTACATGATGACTCCTGACAAGGATTTCGGTCAGTTAGTAAGTGAAAACATTTTCATGTACAAACCTGCCCGGATGGGAAATAAAGCAGAAGTATGGGGTGTAGATGAGGTTTGTAAACGATTTGAAATTACTGACCCGATGCAAGTAATTGATTACTTGGGTATGTGCGGTGATGCCGTGGACAACATACCTGGAATTCCTGGTGTTGGCGATAAAACTGCTAAAAAGTTTCTTAAGCAATACGGCAGCATGGAAGGCTTGTTGGAAAATACGGCTGATTTAAAAGGGAAAATGAAAGAAAAGGTCGAGGCTTCAAAAGACCTTGCTTTATTGTCGAAAAAATTGGCAACAATTATTATTGATGTTCCAATTGAGTTTGATCCGAATGACTTGAAGCGTGACCCTCTAAATAAAAAGGAACTGGAACAGGTTTTTGCCGATGTTGAATTTAGAACATTGAGCAAAAGAATTTTAGGAGAGGAGGTTAGTATAGCTCCATCAAATGATGGTCAGATGGATTTGTTTAGCGCAGGAACTAATAACGATGGTGGCAGCAGCAGTGCAAATTCAGAAAATGACAACATTACTGAATTAAGAGAATACAAGACCTTAGAAAACACTGAGCACAATTATGAATTAATAGATTCAGAGTCTAAATTTGAAAAATTATTAGAATTATTAAAAGATTCAAGGTCCTACTGCTTTGACACCGAAACAACCAGTGTTGATTCTTTAACGGCAGAGCTAGTGGGTTTGGCTTTTTCAATTAGGGCAGGAGAAGCCTTTTATGTGCCAGTTTCTGCTGATAGGAAGGAGGCAAATGAGGTAGTGGCTAAATTTAAAGTAATTTTTGAAGACGAGGGGAAAGAAGTAATTGCACAAAACTTAAAGTACGATTTGACTGTACTTAAAAATTACGGTATTCAGCTTCAAGGAGACTTCTTTGATACTATGATTGCGCACTACTTATTAGAGCCTGACCAAAAGCATGGAATGGATATTTTGGCTGAAACTTACTTAGGTTACAAACCACAGTCTATCGAAGAATTGATCGGGAAAAAGGGTAAAAACCAAGTTAGTATGCGCGACGTAGAGGTTGAAAGGGTGGTAGAATATGCCGGAGAAGACGCAGACATCACCTTTCAATTGAAGGAAGTTTTTGAGAAAGAATTAGGGGATGGGGATATTAGAAAATTATTCGACAAAGTTGAAATGCAGCTAATTTCTGTCTTGGCTGCGATGGAATATGAGGGGATTAATTTAGATTGTGAGACGTTGGCTCAGTTTTCAAAAGAGTTGGAAGTGTCTTTATCTGAGTTAGCGAAAGAAATTACAAAGCAGGCAACTACTGAATTTAATATTGATTCTCCGAAGCAGTTAGGGCAAGTTCTATTTGAAGTACTTAAAATAGACGAAAAGGCGAAAAAGACAAAAACTGGTCAATATTCCACGTCTGAAGAAACGTTGGTTAAGCTGACTGATAAGCATGAAATTATTCCAAAAGTATTGGAGTATCGATCATTGAAGAAACTAAAATCCACTTATGTTGATAGTTTGCCAGATTTAGTGAATCCTAAAACTGGGCATATTCATACGAATTACATGCAAACCGTTGCGGCAACTGGGCGTTTGAGTTCCAATAGTCCGAACTTGCAGAACATTCCTATTCGAACAGAGAAGGGAAGAGAAATACGAAAGGCGTTTATTCCAAGAAGTAAAGATTTTCAAATTCTAGCAGCTGATTATTCGCAAATTGAATTAAGAATAATAGCGGCATTAAGTGGCGATGAAGGAATGATTGAAGCGTTTAAGAATGGTATTGATATTCATTCCGTAACAGCTTCAAAAGTTTTTGATGTACCATTAGAAGAGGTAGATCGAGACATGCGGAGTAAAGCAAAAACAGTAAACTTTGGAATTATTTATGGAATCTCTGCGTTTGGACTTTCTCAACGAATTAACATTCCGAGAAAGGAGGCGAAAGTGATTATTGATAATTACTTTGAAAAATATCCTGGTATTAAAACCTACATGGATAAAAGCATAGCTTTTGCGAAAGAACATGGTTACGTTGAAACCATAATGAAAAGGAGAAGGTATTTAAAAGACATTAACGGAAAGAATGCAATCATGCGAGGCTTTGCTGAGAGAAATGCGATAAATGCCCCAATACAGGGCTCCGCAGCAGATGTCATTAAAGTAGCAATGATTAATCTTCAGCAAGAGTTGTTAAAACAAAAATTTAAATCAAAACTGTTATTACAAGTTCATGATGAGTTGGTGTTTGATGCGCACAAAGATGAAGTAGAGGCAATAAAGTCATTAATTAAAGAAAAAATGGAAAATGCAATTAAACTTGTTGTTCCGCTTATTGTAGAAATGGATATTGCTTCAAATTGGTTGGAGGCTCACTAAAATAAGATAGTATTTAGAAAGGAAAGGCAGTGATGAAAATCTTCAATTCAGTTTCAAAAACCTTAGGATACAAGTTTGTTATCGAAGGCCTGAAACCAATAGTGCTTTCATCTAAAATTTGTAACACAATAAAAAGCCCAATGATTAAAGAATCATTGGGCTTTTTTATTTAGGGGTTGTCAGTAATATTATTGGATAATAATCTTTCTAGTAATATTCTGACTTTCTGTTCTAAGCGTAACAAAATAGATACCTGAAGAAAGGTTACTCGTGTTTATTTCGAAGCTATAAGGGTCACTGTTTAATGAACCATTATACACTTCTTTAACTTGCTGACCAACCATGTTAGTCATGAACAAACTTGCATTGTCAGCAGCATTGTCAACCATAAAGTTAATTTTTAGTTGACCCTCTGTTATTGGGTTAGGAAAAGCACTGAAGCTATTCTTTAATAGATCATTGTCATTAATACCTACAGATGACGCACCATCAACTCTAAAATCGTCAATGTAAATGTTATTTCCACCACCAGATTTAAACTCAAACCTGAAGAGTACATTATTACTCGCTCGCATGGCTGCGGTAGTAGTAATAAAAACTGTTCTCCAATCTGAAGGTGATGACGGAATGAAGAAGCTGTTATTGAGTGTTCCGGTGTTGAGAGATGAAGCTGGGATAACCCCTCGAGTTGTCCAACTTACACCGCAATCAGTCGAAATAGCACACCACAACTGATCACTAGACCCTGTTTGGTTTTTGAAAGCAATATCAAACCCAAATCTTGGATTAACCACCTGTGTTAAATCAATTGCCGGTGAGATTAAGAAGTCAGATTCACCACTTCCAAGGTTGTAATTTTGAAGAAATACGGAAGAGTTACCTGTTAAAGAGCTGTTTTGGGTTCTTGTCCACTTGAAACTTCCAGTAGGGTCAAATATAATCCAATCGTTATTGAACCCTGTTAAAGATTCGAAACCCTCGGCATACCCAAACCCGTTGTATGCAGCAGCAGGATCTTTCACATTGACGTAGTCTTGCATTACAAGCGTATCTGAACCACCATTATTTGTAACAATTAATGTTACATTGTGCTCCCCTGCAGTTGAATATGTAACGGTTGGATTAGCTGCCGTTGATGTCGATGGGGTAGCACCCGGGAAAGACCAATTGTAAGCAGCAATGGTGTCGCCTTGATAAGAGTCTTCACTGAAAGACAGCTGACTTCCAAGGCAAACTAATTTTTGCTGGTTATTAAAGATGTTAGCTTTTGGGGGACAATTTTGCGTTAAGTAGCCATTGTTTGTTCCGGTTGCAACAAGGTTAGCATTCGATTTTAAGTTAATTAATTGAGAGTAAATATTTAAAGATGCTAACATTCTGCTTTTTTGACCTTCGGTAAACAAAGATTGACAATCATCATAGCTCATGTAATTTTCCAATTGATCAGGAACATTTGAATTAAACGGGTTTGGGTTTGCAGCACTACCTCCAGTGACATCATTTGAACAAGTATTGTTGTTATAGTTACAACCAAAAGTTTGTCCAGACGCAGGAGGAGTATCGCATACAAAATCACCACTACCGTTGCAACTAGTCCCGCAACTTCCCTGAAAAGGGTGGAACAATCCAAAACAATGCCCTACTTCGTGTGTAGCAGTTCTTCCCCCGTTACCGGCAGCTGTTCCAATATTCCCCCATTGGTCATTTCTACAAACAAGTCCATAAGTACTAAGATTACCCGAGTTTGGAAACTGGGCGTATCCTAATGTTGTTCCATTTCCACTCCCTCTAATTGTATTCACCAACCATATATTTAAATATTGGTTTGAAGGCCAATAAGAAAGTGCTTTCACTTCATTACGTTTGTCATAGGTAAGGTAAGAGTTAATTCTATTTACACCTTCTGTGCATCGGCCATTTGGATCAATATTGGCTAATTTAAATTCAATTTGCGAGTCTGCTGCAATAGTTTTAAAAATCGATCTTGTATTTGCCGTGTCAGCGTTCAGTTTCTGAAAATCTTCATTTAAAATACGAATACCATCGTCAATTTGTTGTTTGGTTATATCGCCAATACCATTAAATTGGATTACATGAACCACCACTGGGATTGTAATAATCGGAGCTTTATTGTTTTGCGCACCTTTTATAGCAGGGAGTTGAGAAAATTCAGATAATTTTATTTGATCATCCCAAAAAGATTCTTCTACTTCACGATTGGCTTCTAAGTACTCTAGCAACATTTGATCAGTTGCACACCATTCAGTTTGCTGAGCAGTTAAACCTTTAGTAATTAATACAAACAGAGCAATCAGCAATAAATTTGTAATATTTTTTTTCATATTCGGGGATTCTAAATTGAATGATAAAGTTACTTAAACAACAACTTTATTTATGCTTGTTACAATAAATAGTGTTGTTGTGTGGTTTTAACGAAAATACTTCTCCTTAAATGGACGGCAAATAAACGCGATAGGTTGTTCAACTCATATCAATTTTAATGCGGAATCTAAGTCTTCAATTAGATCATGAATATTTTCTACACCTACACTTAAAGGTATTAATGATTCAACTATACCTGACTTCTCTCTTTCTATTCTTGGAATGGGGGCATGAGTCAATGTGGCTGGATGGCAGGTTAAACTCTCAACACCTCCTAGTGACTGCGCTAGTTTGAAAATTTTAAAGGTTGACACTAGTTTAAATACATCCTCTTTGCTGTTTCCATTTAAAGAGAACGATATCATTCCGCCATAATCCCTCATCTGTTTTTTGGCAATTAAGTGATTGGGGTGTTCTTTGAAGCCAGGGCAGTATACTTTGTCAACTTTTGGATGTGTTTTTAAGAATGTGGCAATTATTTTCCCATTTTTACAATGACGCTGCATTCGCAGATGCAACGTTTTAATTCCTCTAAGAGCTAAGAAACTGTCTTAACGGGCAAAAACCGCGCCGCTACTTTTTTGAATAAAATATAAACGTTTTGCCAAATCTTCACCTTTACAAATTAAAGCAACCATTATTACATCTGAATGACCCGCAATGTATTTAGTAACCGAATGCATTACTATATCAGCACTTAAATCTAGGGGACTTTGTAAAAATGGAGTCGCGAAAGTATTATCCGCAGCCAATAAAATATTTCTTTTTTTGCGATTGTCGCCACAGCGGCCACGGCAATGATGTTCATTATTGGATTGGTAGGGGTTTCCACCCAAATGAGCTTAGTATTGGATGTTATAGCCCCTTCAATTGCTGTCATATTGTTCATTGGGAGAAATCTGAATTTAATGCCAAGTTGCGCAAAACCCTGATTAAACAGTCTGTAAGAACCACCTTACAAGTCATTTGTAGAAATTACTTCGTCTCCTGTTTTTAAAAGTTTTAAAACTGCATCTATAGCTGCCAATCCACTACCAAAGCAGAGCCCATATTTTCCGTTTTCTAAAGCTGCTAAGTTATCTTCTAACGCCTTTCTTGTCGGGTTGCTTGTTCTTGAATATTCGAAACCCTTATGCTCTCCTGGCGTTTTTTGATGATAGGTTGATGTTTATTAGATGGGAGTCATTACAGCTCCAGTTGTTCGTTCAGGTTGCAGTCCTGCATGAATAACCTTTGTCCCAAACTTCATGCCTTTGTCCTTCATTGCAATTATCAATATTAATATGAATTAAATTAACTAAACTAGAATTTAAATCGAATGAATTAATCTTTTTTATTAGAATGTGTTCTTTTGACCCATCGAGGTAGAATTATAGCCCCAATAAACAGGTAAGGATAATAACTGATAAATCGCCAAATGAATGCCAATGTTCCTGCGAGTCCAAGTGGTATAAATAGGGATAGAAACCTAGAAAATGCAAGTTCGGCTACTCCAGTGCTACCAGGTGTTGGGCTAATGAGCAGAATTACCCACATAACTAACTGCCGAGCATAAACGAGCAGATGATTATCAACGGAAACAAAGGCTAGAATAATAAAGTTGACGACCCAAAAGCGGGCTGTCCATGAAACAAAAGTTGCTCCAAAGGCTTTTAACCAGAAGGAAATAGGCTTGTGACGGTATTCTTTTGAGGTTACCATAATCTCATCGCCCGTTTCACCTGCTTGTACCCTCCATTTTCTTAAAAAAGGAAGGCTAAAAACCTTTAACAGTATCCATTTAAATCCTCTAGGGCGAAAGAAAATGGCATAACAAATGAATGATGTTAAAAACAAAATGAAACAATATCCAAGAAAGAATAGGTCTTTTGGTCCCCAAATTATCCCCCAAATTTCGGTATCTAGTCCTTCAGGGAATAATTGATGTATGCCTACAAAGGCAATAATAGCAGGAACCATTATGATGTAAAAAAGCTCATCTAAAAACGCAGAAGACAATACTACAGCAGCGCTGCGCCCCAACCCAACCCCTTCTTTATTTACTATATAAATGGCAACACCTGACCCACCAACAACGGACGGAGTAATAGCTGATGCAAACTCCCATAACATAATGGTATCAAAACTATTTCGCCAAGAAATTTTATTGTCTGTTAAAATCCGAATTCGAACCATATAGGCAAAGTCTCTTAGCGCAATCATAAGCACCGAAATAGCTATCCAAAAACTAGCGGTCCAAGACCAGCTTAGATTTTTGAAATTTTCTGCATCATATTCCGAGTACATTAAATAACCAGCAACAGCCAACCCAATAAAAATGGAGGACCAGATTCTAATTGGAGAAAATAGTTTAAGTGCTTTTGGATTTTCGCTCATTTGAGTCGTGATTCCCTTTATTTTTGTACTTCAATTTATGGTCATGAAAAAGGCATATTACTTATCCAACTGTTCCACTTGTAAAAAGATAATGGCTCAAATAAATGAGCCTGATTCTTTTCAAATGCAAGATATTAAAACTAGTCCAATTACCTTGGCTCAACTGGAAGAAATGCGAGAATTAGCAGGGAATTACGAATCCCTTTTCAGCCGGAAAGCGCTAATATACAGAAGTATGGGGTTCAATGAGAAAAAATTGGGTGAGGATGATTATAAGAAGTGGATTTTACAAGAATACACTTTCTTGAAAAGGCCAGTATTTATTGTTGATCACAAAATATTTATTGGCAATTCAAAAAAGGTAGTCGAAGCATTTCTATTTGAAATACAGTAAGTGTTGGGAAAGAAGTTTTGGGCGCATGCCGCGATATTAGGAGCCAACATTATTTATGGATTAAATTACTCCATTGCAAAAGACGTAATGCCGGAGTTCATTCAGCCTTTTGGGTTCATTTTCTGCAGGGTCTCTGGTGCGTTATTGTTGTTCTGGATGTTTGCTCAGTTTGCCGAAAAGGAGAAGGTTTCAGAGAGAGATCTAGCCTTAATGGCCGTTTGTGGAGCCTTTGGTGTTGCTTCTAATCAACTCATGTTTTTTTATGGATTGAATTTAACCAGTCCAATTAATGCTGCTATAATTTTAACCTGCAACCCTATTTTAGTGTTGCTCATTTCAGCATTAGTCATAAAAGATAGAATTACTTCTAGGAAAATAATAGGAATAGGATTGGGCTTAACCGGAGCAGTTGGGTTAATACTTTTTAAAGGAGTCTCTGCCTTGAGCTACGATGGTTTCATTGGGGATTTGTTTGTCTTCTTAAATGCAACATCATATGCTATTTATTTGGTTCTAGTAAAACCATTGATGCAAAAATATAAGCCAATGACCGTAATTAAGTGGGTATTCCTATTTGGGTTTATTTACGTTTTACCTTTTGGGTGGAATCAATTTCACGAAATAGAATGGGGGACTTTCACTACTAACATTTGGGGGGCATTTGCTTTTGTGGTAGTTGGAACTACTTTCTTAGCTTATTTGTTTAATATATTTGGCTTGAAGGAGCTCAGCCCCTCAGTGGTGAGCATATATATTTATTCCCAACCGATAATAGCTAGTTTAATGGCCATTGCCCTTCAAAAAGATGATTTAAGCTTCGAGAAAATCCTTGCAGCCCTGTTTATATTTTCAGGAGTATATCTGGCGAGCACTAAAAAGTCAGTCAAAAAGATCGCTTAACCTCATGTTTTCAGTCAAATGAAAAGTTTTGATTCCTAAGGATTCAGCGCCAATAAGGTGTTTCTCCGTGTCATCAATAAAAAGCGTTTCTTCTGCTTTTAAATTATTTGATTCTAGTACAAATTTGAAAATGTCTTCATTGGGTTTTCTCTTCCCAACCTCATGAGAGAGGTAAACTTTTTCAAAAAATCCGTTCAAATTAGATAACCCTTTTGTAGACTTTAACTGTTTGTAAATAAAGTCCATATGCAATTTATTGGTATTACTTAAACAGAAGGTACGATACTTTACTTTTGTCTTGTTCAGTATGTTATAATTCTCCTCGGGGATAACCAAAAGCATCGCATTCCAAGCATTCTTTATTTCATCAAAAGTAATGTTATCGTCGTAGCTTGCTAATTCGTTTAAAAACGTTTGCGTAGAAATACTGCCTGTTTCATACTTCTTAAATACTTTTCGCTCTTTTAAGTCAGTCATTATTGACTTGTAATCAGGGCCATATAAAAATTTAAAATCTTGCTTGGTTGCTTCGGCATCTAAATCAATAACCACATTTCCAAGGTCGAAAATGATGTTTTTGATGCCTTCTATGTTTTTTAGAGTCATGATAAATGTTGGCTGAAATTTATAGGCCTTTATACCGGTGTAAGATTAAAGTATTTTCTGCTACAAATAGTTAAATAGGTTTTAAAAAAGCCCATTATTGTTTTTACAATTCTCAAGATTGACTTTATTGCTTTTTAGTAAATCGAGCATTGAATGGAAGAGCGAAGATTAAAATTAAGAGTTAAAAAATTGAAATATTCACGGATAACAAAAAATAAGTAGACTGTAAAAAAAGTGATACAAATTGTCTATTTATAAGATTTGTATCATTTTTCTTTAATTTTTGTATGATATTTAAAATTTTTAAAATTAAAATTAAATTTACGGCTTATTACCACTTCATTTCAGTGTATAAGGCACAACATTTTTTCTATGGAATTGAATACTCTTGAAATCCAATTACTAAAGAATAAGACGCTCATTTTAGGATTAAAAAAAGCATTTTTAGCCTTAATTTTTTTAGCAAATAACTTCGTTACTTTCTCACAAAGTAATTTTGTTTACTTCAATTATTCTCAAAACACTTACTGTACTAGCAGTATTAATCCGACTCCTATTATTTTTGCTCCTGGAGGCGTTTTCTCTTCCACCACAGGGATATCATTAAACCCTTCGACAGGTTTTATTAATTTAGGAGCATCAAGTCCAGGAACATATATAGTTACCTATACTTTGAGCGGCATCTCTTTTTCAAATAAGGTTACTTTAAGTGCATCTACTGGCGTGGGATTTTCATATGGATCCACAATTTTTTGTGCTAGCGATACTAACCCGAAGGCGACTATAAGTGGAGTTGCTAGCGGGATCTTTAGTTCATCAACAGGCTTGCTTATCAATGCAAACAGTGGCGCTATTAATTTGTCTGCATCAACTGCAGGGAACTACGATGTAATTTACACTCCACCGTCCAACTACAATCAGTTTGGAGTAGATATTGATGGTGGATCGGTAGATGATCGATTTGGCTTTTCTACTACCTTTAACAAGGCTGGAGATATTATGGCAGTGGGTGCTCCTTTAGATGATTCAAATGGAAGCAATTCCGGGCAGGTTAATGTGTATAAATGGAATGGGTTTGTATGGATTCAGCAGGGGAATCCTATATTAGGAGAGTCAGTAGACGACAATTTTGGAGATGATGTATCGCTTAATGCTGCAGGAGACCGATTAATAGTTGGTGCTACACAAAATGATGGGGGAGGGAGTAATTCAGGACATGTTCGCGTATACACGTATAACAATAATAACTGGGTGCAATTGGGTCAAGATATAGATGGGGAGTCAGCTAATGATCGCTTTGGATGGTCAGTAGATATTAATGCCAAGGGAGACCGAATTGTTGCAGGAGCTTCCTATAATGACGGAAATGGAGGTAACTCTGGGCAGGTAAGAATTTTTGAATTGATTAATGGCTTGTGGGCTCAATTAGGGACAGATATCGATGGGGAGGTTCCTGGAGATCAATTTGGGTCCTCTGTAGCGATGAATGATATCGGGGATAAAATAGTTGCAGGTGGTAGATACAATGATGGATTTGCAAATGATGCAGGGCATGTAAGAGTTTATACCTACAATGCAGGGAATTGGAATCAAATTGGGGCTGATATTAATGGAAGAGCAGGAAATATTTACTTCGGCTGGTCAGTTGATATGAACGCTGCTGGAGATAAGATAGTAGCGAGTGCTCC
>TARA_B110000046_G_scaffold185930_1_pt1 | contig 47863 bp, 33 predicted proteins | sample TARA_B110000046 | Tara Oceans TARA_B110000046 (sample SAMEA4397157) | marine metagenome | biome: Polar Biome; feature: [DCM] deep chlorophyll maximum layer (ENVO:01000326); material: water (ENVO:00002006), including particulate matter (ENVO:01000060) such as... | depth 40 m
CATATTGGGGTGGGCAACGTTTTAGTGGTGGTGCCTTCTATTTTGGAGTTGTGCTTTTTGTGCTTTTTATTTTCGGCCTTGTTTTTCTGAAAGACGCAATAAAATGGCCTGTTATGTTGCTGGGTATCTTTTCCATGCTGTTGGCCTCCAATGATCCTGGTGGTATTAATGATTATTTCATTAATCACTTTCCTCTTTATAATAAGTTTCGTGATTCAAAAATGATATTGGTACTGCTTCAGTTAATGATTCCAATGATTGCGGCATTATTCCTTGATGGTTTATTTAAAAATAAATTATCATTTTCAGACTCAAGAAAAGTATACCTAACTAGTGGTGTTATTCTCTTGTTTTTTGGTCTCATGGTATTGGCACCTACTTTGAGCGGTAATTTTATTTCTGAAAATGAATCCAAACTGTTTACAGATGCGGTAACGAACCAACCTGAAGCTAAAGAATACTTTACGAATCTTAAATCGGCAATGAAAGACGCTCGGGCTTTCTTATTTAAAAAAGATGCGTCTAGAGCATTTGGTTTAAGCTTAATAACATTGCTCGGCATCCTATATTTTTACAAAAAAAGATCCTCAATTCTTATTGTCGGAATTGTTTTAATCGTGCTTGCAATCGGAGATAATTTTTCAGTTTCTAAACGTTATTTGAATACTTCCATTAGCGATGTTGACCGAGATGCAGATAGAATATCTAATCTTGTTTCTTTAGGTTTTATGGATGAAAATGAGGATCGATTGGCCTACAATAGCTTTGAGCCAAAAGAATTATCACTGTTACCTCCTCAAATGCCTAGTGTCACTGATCGGTATATACTTTCTAATGAGACTCCCTCCATTAATGGTTTTGAGAAGAAGAAAGGAGCCTTTTTAAAAGGCATGGAAAATCATTTCTATTACGGTGCAATGGAAAATGAAAAGGTCAAGAATCTCATAGCTGAATTTGGGGTTCTGAATCAGAATACGAATTACCGAGTTTTCACTTTAGGGAATCCTTTTAATGAAACAACGACTAGTTATTATCATAAGAGTATTGGAGGGTATCATGGAGCGAAGCTTAAGAGATATCAAGAACTAATAGATTTTAGAGTAGGTAAGGAAGCGGTCTTTATTCAGCAAAATATAAATCGATTGGGCTTGGGCGTCTTTGAGAACACACCTACACTCAATATGCTTAATACAAAATATGTTGTCTTGAATCCTGAGCAAAGTCCAGTACAAAATACATCCGCTATGGGTAATGCATGGTTTGTGTCTAATCTCATAAGAGTTTCAGATGCCAATGCAGAGATTATTTCGCTTTCTGATAGCACTTTAAATCTGAGTACTACCGCAGTAGTGCATAATCAATTCAAGGGAGTGAAAAATATTTTGAACCCAGATCAAAAGGCTGAAATTAGAATGGTTAAATACGGTGCGAATTCCATTGAATATTCTTCGAGATCAGTAACGTCTCAGCATGCAATTTTTAGCGAAATATACTATCCAAAGGGATGGAATTGTTACATTAATGGGAAATTGACTTCCAATTTTAGAGCCAATTATATATTGCGTGGTGTAACTGTTCCTGCAGGGGAAAACAAAATAGAGTGGAGATTTGAACCTCAATCATTTTACAAGGCTAAAACGGCATCTTTAATTGGTTCAACGCTTCTTCTTTTAAGTTGTTTATTTGTCTTTGGAATAGGGTTAAAGCCTTTGTTTGGAAACAAAAAATAGCTGCTTTAGATTGTTTTTAGGGGAATTTAAATAGTGGTAAACCTTCATGAAGTTTAGAGTTCTTGTTACCGATAAATAAATTTACTTCTGACCTTTTCAATATTTCATTGAATTTATATAGGTATTGATCTATTGGTAAGCATCCGTATTTCTTAGTTGTATTGATGTTTGCCGTGTCGTGAATTTTATTAGAGACTTCCATATTCATTTCCCTCATGGTTTCATCATGAATATCTGCATATAATTTCGATGAGCTATTGGCATCTTGATGATGGAAATAGTAGCGAGAGTCATTTAGGTCAATCCCCAGTAGAACAATGTTTTTATACCCCATTACATACCCCATTGAAACGAGGTAAGAAAGACTGCCTGAATAGTGCATCAACCATGACATGGATTTTGCATTGTTTTTTTCCCACCAACTTAAAAGAAGATTTAATATTCTGTCAGATGTGGTATTTGGCATTAATGGAGCGTTAAAATAAATATTCTCTTTGGGAAGCTCCAAGTTATTGTAATTATTAGGAGACTTTAAAAAATGTTGGTATTGAATGATAAAAGGAACTGTTTTGTATTCTTCAGCTTTTAGATTAAATTCATTAATTGTTGCCTTGAAATGTTTGCTTTTTATGGGGGTTTCCATACAGTAATAGGTAGGCGTGAAGTCATGAAAGACCCATGAATTAAAGCCGAGGCTATCGTTATTTTTAATATATCCCCACTCGTTTGGAGTGATTTCGGTAATAGAATGTCCACTCCCTAAAATGAATAATGTATCAGATTTTTTATACTGATTAATAGGTAGTTGGCTAACAGATTTAATTGATTCTTTTGAAATTTTCTTTCGCATCATCTTGGCTTCATGGATGCCATGTAAAACCCTAAGGCCAGAGTAATTGTATAAATATTTTAGCATATATTGAACCCCATTTTTATATTTGGGTACTTCTAAAGTTATAATTTTTCATTGAGGTAGTAGCCGATAAAGACATACCACCTGACACGAATAATATAAGCGGCTTTTAATGCATCTCCCCTCAAAACAAACCATGCGGAAATGACAAGTGCTGCAGAAAGCTTAAAGAGATACTCAGTTTGTTTAAGTAGTTTTTGAAAAGCACTTTTGTTTTTCAAACGTATGGCTTCGCTTTGGCCAATTACTTTTGACAGTCTTATGATAAAGCTTTTTTCAAGGCGATAATCGTCAATGAAATGCGATACTTCAAGAGTGGGGATATAGAGTATTTTGTGTCCGGCTTCTTTGAGTTTTAAGAAAATAAATTTATCATCACCTCGGGTGTGAAGGTCCGTATTGAATCCACCTTGTTTTTCAAAGAATTCTTTTCGGAAAATCATATTACATCCCGCAGGATATTTTTTCGTGAATGCTTTTACATTTACTCCGAGATCAACTTCAGAAACCAAGCCGCTAATATATGGACTTATCCAATCAGGGGATTTCCCTTCATTGTAGCACGGTATTACTTTTCCTCCAAATGCCATAAATGAATTGTAAAGTTCATTTTCTGTGAATTCGGCGATGATTTTAACGTATTCAGAAATCGCAAATCCATCATCATCAATGAAACAAATGACGTCCCCTTTGGCTTCTTTAATTCCTCTATTACGCGCAAACGACAAGCCAGGGTTCTTTTCTATGAAATAACTCACATTAAGCTTCGGATTGTCCTTTAAAAAAGTCAAACAAATAGAATCCGTGTCATCTGAAGAGTTGTTATTGATCAGCACGATTTCAAAGTCAGAAGCTGCACAGCTCTGATTTTTTAAATGCATTAAACATTTAGGCAGATATTCCTGTCTGTTGTACGTACATATTACGATTGATACCATTTTGTTTTCTTTATTGAACCGCTAAAACGCGTCTAAAATAGTATAAATTCTTTGTACCTTTCGCTTTAATACAATTGTTAAATTGATATTTAAAATGGGGCTTGTCCAAAAAGATGCTTTAAGAACAACATTAATTTCCTCTTTTGGTTTGGTTTTGGGGTATATAAATAAAGGCCTACTCTTCTTATTGATTTTCTCCACTGAACAGATTGGCGTGGTTAATCTTGTTTTTTCATTGGGGGTTTTGTTTGCTCAGTTTTCCAACCTTGGTAGTGTATATAGCATTTGGAAATTCTTTCCTTTTTTCAAAAATAAAGGTAGAGCCCATCATGGGTTTCTGAGCTTTATGTTGTTTGTTGTCGGGATTGGCGTTCTAACAATAACCCTTGTCTTTTTGATTTTTAGATCGAGTATTGAATCTATCTATCTTGAAAAGTCTCCGTTATTTCTGCAGTATTATTTATGGGTTATTCCATTGGGAGTGGGCTACGTGCTTTATTTGGTCTTTGAAGTTTATTTGAGATCCTTATTCAAAAATATAATTTCTGTTTTTGCACTAGATATTGTGTTGCGTTTATCTGTTACGGTGTTGCTCTTTTTGTTTTGGATGCAGTATATTGATTTTGGTCAATTTGTTGCATGGCATAGCCTTTTGTTTTTTATTCCACCTTTAATTTTAATAGCCTACTTGATTAAAATAGGAGAGTTTTATGTAAGTCCAAGTCATATTAATATCTCAAAGCGATTCCAAAAGATCCTCTTTCATTATTCTGGATTTAATTATATAAACACCTTGGGAAGTGTAGTCGTTAATTCTCTAGATGTGATCATGATTGCTCAATATATCGGACTTCGTGCAACGGGAGTTTACACAACCGTAATCTTCCTTACAAGTGCTTTACAAGTACCTTACAAGTCCTTGATTCGTGTTAGTTCACCGTTAATAGCTGAGTATTGGAAACAGCGTGATTTTACAAAAATGAAAGAACTTTATCGCCAGGTGAGTTCTGTTTCACTTGTGATTGGTCTAGGTTTGTTTCTTATGGTGTGGGTGAATATTGATTTTTTATTTTCATTTTTAAAACCTGAATTTGAAGAGGGAATTGGCGTTTTCTTCTTTTTAATGATGGGGCGTTTATTGGATATGTACTTTGGATTAAACGGTGCTATTTTTACAACATCTAAAAAATATAGATATGATTTAATTTTTACAATCAGTCTGATTGTTATAGTCTATGTCCTTAATCTTTATTTAATTCCATTGTATGGCATTAAAGGTGCTGCTATTTCTACGGCAATTGCACTCTGCGTTTATAATATAGGGAGAATGTTATTTGTCTATTTCACATACGGTCTTCATCCTTTTACATGGAAACAGCTTTGGGTTATAGCCTTAGGTGTTGCATGTCTATTTTTGACCAGAGACATACCTCAATTTACAAATAATGAATACTTACAGTTTATTGGTCAAACCTTTCTGACAAGCCTATTCTTTTTTGGTTCAGTTTTTTTGTTCAATTTAGAACCCGAGATTAAAAAGTATCTTAAAAATATATGGGAGTATTTATTAAAAAAGCGCTCTTAAATTTTTTCTTTAATTTTTTGTATGGCTATTTCAAGGCCAGAGGCTTTTTTTCCTCCCGCAGATGCGTAAAAGGCTTGGCCACCACCACCACCTTGGATATAATGGCTTACTTCTTTAATCCATTGAGAGGCGTTAAACCCTTTTTCTTCTACTAGGTGATCAGAAACAATGACATGTAGACCGCATTTTTCGCCATCAATATTACCAATAACACCAACGAAGTTTTCTAACTCTCCTTTGAGTTGAAATAGAATGTCTTTAGCGCTCGAACTTGGAAGCTCAGAGATGGCTCCTAGATAATTTATTCCATTTAGATCCGTGATTTTAGACCTGAGTTCGGACTTAATTCTTTTGGCACTTTCTTTTTGAAGTGTTTCAATTTGCTTGGTCAAATCTAGATTTTTAGAAATAAGTTCTTGAATAGATTTTTCAAGATTTTTCGGCTTTTTAAGTAAAGTCGAAATGGACTCAAAATTTTTACTTCTTGCCCTGAAATATTCGTTAGCAGTATCCCCGGTAATGGCTTCTATTCTTCTGATTCCTGAGGCGACCGCAGTTTCTGTAGTGATTGAAAACATGCCGATTTCATGGGTAGACTCAATATGTGTTCCTCCGCAAAGTTCTATAGAATCATGGAATTTAATGACCCGTACTTTTTCCCCGTATTTCTCTCCGAATAGTGCTGTGGCTCCCATTTTCTTGGCTTCATCGATAGGTAAGTCTCTGAATTCCTCTAGCGCGATATTTGCGTGAATACCTTTCAATACTAGGGCTTCTATTTTTGATAATTCAATTGTACTTACTTTTGCAAAATGCGAAAAATCAAACCTTAAAGAATGGGGTTGTACTAATGAACCTTTTTGTTCGACATGATCCCCCAGAACACTTCTTAGGGCATGATGCAAGAGGTGCGTAGCTGTATGGTTTTTAGCAGAGTTACTTCTTTTTGAGTTATCAACTCTAGCAATGTATATTGAGTTAAGATCTTCGGGTAATTCCTTTGAGAAATGCACGATGAGGTTGTTTTCTTTTTTTGTATCGAAAATAACGATGTTTTTATCGCCTAGATTTAAAACTCCTTGATCGCCAATCTGACCTCCTCCTTCCGGATAAAAAGGAGTTTTATTCAACACAATCTGAAAAAAAGATTTTCCTTTTTGGCTAACTTTCCGATATTTCAAAATCTCAACTTCAAGTTCTGTAGCATCATAACCAACAAATTCAGAGTTCTCTTGTTCGGAGAGTAAAATCCAGTCTTGAACTTCTATATTTGTCGCTTTTCGTGAACGGTTTTTTTGTTCTTCAAGGCTTTTCGTAAAACCGGCTTCATCTATTTTGAGATTGTTCTCTCTAGCAATTAATGAGGTTAGGTCTAAGGGGAATCCATAAGTGTCATACAATTCGAATACAGCTTGTCCATCCACAACTAATGATGTGTTTTCTTTACAGTTTTGAATAAGCTGCTCCATTCTTTTTATTCCTTGCTCAAGTGTTCTGTAGAAGCTTATCTCTTCTTCAGTTATTACTTTTGAGATAATATCTTTTTGTGAGGAAAGTTCGGGATAAACACTTCCCATTTGTTTCACCAAAACCGTAAGTAGTTCTCCCATAAAAGGATCTGTGATCCCCAAGGTCTGGTAGGCGTATCTTACTGCTCGTCTCAATATTCTTCTAATGACGTATCCAGCCCCTGTATTTGAAGGGAGTTGGCCATCTGCAATCGAAAATGTTATGGCTCTTAAATGATCCGCAATTACACGTAATGCGATATCTGTGTCTTCATAATCCCCATATGTCAAGCCTGAAATAGACTCTAGCTTTTGAATGATATCTTGAAACAAATCAATATCATAATTGGACTGTTTTCCTTGAAGCGCCATAGCGAGCCTCTCTAGCCCCATTCCTGTGTCTACATGGGTCTCTGGGAGATTGACTAAGGATTTGTCAGCTTTACGGTTATATTGGACAAAAACTAAATTCCATATTTCGATAACCTGAGGATGATCCATGTTAACCAGCGTCTTACCGTCTATTTTTGCCCGTTCATTTGTATTTCTTAAATCAATATGAATTTCGGTACAAGGTCCGCATGGTCCTGAATCACCCATTTCCCAAAAGTTATCTTTCTTAGAGGCTTGAATAATACGGTCCTTATCGATGAATTTACTCCAAATATCAATGGATTCTTGATCTACCGAAACGCCATCTTTGGCGTCTCCCTCAAAAACAGTAACATATAGTCTGTCTTTAGGTAGCTTGTAGACCTCTGTTAATAATTCCCAAGCCATTTGAATCGTCTCAGTTTTGAAGTAATCACCAAATGACCAGTTTCCAAGCATTTCAAACATCGTATGATGGTAAGTATCCACGCCAACTTCATCTAAATCATTATGTTTACCAGAGACTCTAAGACATTTTTGACTATTCGCCACGCGTCGATTAGTAGGGGTTTCATTTCCTAAAAAAACATCTTTAAATTGATTCATACCCGCGTTAATAAACATAAGCGTCGGATCATCCTTGACGACCATTGGTGCAGAAGGCACAATTTTATGTCCTTTCTTTTCAAAGAAGTCAAAAAAGGATTGGCGTATTTCAGAAACTGTCATAATTCTAATTGTCGGGTATAAAGTTAAAATTTATCTTTCAATCCTATGGCCTTAAATTAGATTCTGTTTATTAGATTTTCACTTCAAGTAGGCCCTTGTGATTCGGAAGGTCCGTTCATTCGTTTATCTTTGTTTTAAATCAATTTTTTATGAATTTTTTAGACCCAGAAATTGAGAGCTATTCCGCTGCTCACACGAGTCCGGAGGGGAGTTTGTTAAGCCGAATTTCTAGAGACACTCATTTGGAAGTCTTACAGCCTAGAATGCTGAGCGGGCATGTACAAGGAAGGCTTTTAAGTTTGTTTTCTAAAATGATTTCTCCAAAATCCATTCTGGAGATTGGTACCTACACAGGATATTCGGCTTTATGTTTGGCCGAAGGTTTAACAGCCCATGGTGAATTGATTACCATTGATCACAACATAGAGCTTACTGATCGTGTTAAATCGTACTTTGCTGAATCGAATTTTTCTTCACAACTAAAATTAGTCGAGGGAGATGCAATAGAAATAATCCCAGAACTTAACCGAACATGGGATCTTGTTTTTATTGATGCTGACAAGGAGAATTATCTTAACTATTATAATTTGACAGTTCCTCACCTCAATAAGGGGGGGCTTATTATAGCAGATAATGTTTTGTGGTCTGGTAAAGTAATTGATCCCACCGCAAATGATGCAGATACCAAAGCGCTAAGGGAATTTAATAGAGTGATTCTCGAAGATAGCCAAATGGAAGTGATTTTACTGCCTGTACGTGATGGCCTTATGGTTGCACGAAAAAAAGACTAATGAAACGAGAGTTACGTCAAACAGAGGATGGTTCTAATACGATTTATGTTCCCGCATTAAATGAACATTATCATTCTTTCCATGGTGCATTACAAGAATCAAATCATGTTTTTTTAAAGAATGGTTTTTATAAAATGTCCCAAAGCCCTCTAAGAATTCTTGAAGTAGGATTTGGAACAGGATTGAATTCGTTATTGACTGCCTGCGCTTCATTTAATTCAAACTTGGTCACAGATTATGTTGGGGTAGAAGCCTATCCGGTTACTTCAGAAATGATGTTGAATATGGAATATCCCTCAGTTATTAATCAGAGGAATGCTGCGCTTTATTCCTCAAAAATAATTAGTGCCCAATGGGGCAAGAGAAATGTAATTCATTCAAAGTTTTCATTAACCAAAATCGACGATACTATTCAGAATTATCATACCGAGGAACTTTTTAATCTTATTTATTTTGATGCTTTTGGTCCTCGGGTTCAAGGGGATATGTGGCAAAAGGATGTTATTCAAAAGATGTTTGATTTTTTGGCACCTCAAGGGACATTAGTTACCTATTGCGCTATGGGGCAATTTAAAAGAGATTTAAGAGATGTAGGGTTTGAAGTGTCATGTTTTGACGGGCCTCCAGGGAAAAGAGAAATGGTTAGTGCTCAAAAATTAAAATAATTTTTGAAGAAAATGTAACTGAATTAAAAACATGTGTTACCTTTGCGCCGAGTTACATTTCTTGTAACTTTTGAGTTTTATAGTTTAGCATGGTTTAGCAGAAAGAGGAACAAGTTAAGGTTTGTTCCTCTTTTTGCGTCACGACATTTTTAAAAGGCAATTTAACTCATGTAAAATAAGGGCAGTAGCACCCCAAATAAAATGTTCTTTGTAAGAAACTCCAGGTACATTTTTGATAGTAATTCCTGGTTTTGCTAATACGTTTTGGTGCGTTTTTTTTGAAAAGGTGTCAATGTCTGATATCCGACAGCAAATGATTTCTTGAACCTCTCTGGCCTCCTTTACTAGGGGTGGGAATTCGTCATGAATAAAAACAAATGGAGTCACCCTGAAATAGGAGACGGGTATCGTCACGGGAGATAATTGCCCAATACATGTCCCTTTTTTGATATCAATACCAACCTCTTCTTTACTTTCTCTTCTTGCTGTATACTCTAAGTCTGTATCTGTTTTATCATGTTTCCCTCCTGGAAATGCAATTTGTTGGCTGTGCGCACCATCATATTGTGTCCTCTTGATCAATATAACATGTACTTCTTGGTTTATAAATTTCAGATGAATTGCCACCGCAGCTTCCCGGGTATTTGTTTTTTTCATTGAGAAGTCACGCATGGGAGAAAAGGCTTTATGCACCTCATTCCCGGGTAGTTTATTGCTAATTAGCTGTTGTAGTTTTTTTTTAGTCAATATGGTTTATTAAGGTTCAAATTTACTTTGGATAATTTGAATTGTGATGAAAGTAATTTGAATGTGAAAAAGTAATTACTTTTGTTGAAAAAAAGGGCATTTATGAGTCATACGGCTCTGAATATAACTTTTATATTTGTGATGACTATTTTGTTTAGGTCCTAAGTCAAGTTTTGGACTCGTTTTACGAATATAGTCTTTGCCCTGAACAACTATTTTTACGAGTATAAAGAAATAATAAACCTGGAATTGATATGATGAAGAGTAAATTAGAGTATATATGGCTTGACGGTTATAAGCCTACGCAAAACATGCGTAGTAAAACCAAAGTTGTTGACGATTTCAGTGGGAAACTTGAAGATTGCCCCGTATGGTCTTTTGATGGTAGTTCAACACAACAAGCTGTGGGAGGGTCATCTGATTGCTTGTTAAAACCTGTAGCTATTTATCCAGATCCTGTTCGTAAAAATGGTTTCTTGGTCATGACAGAGGTTTTAAATTCGGATGGTTCCAACCATTTAAGTAATTATAGGGCAACAATTGATGATGATGATAATGATTTTTGGTTCGGATTTGAACAAGAGTATTTCATTATGGATCGCAATACGCAATTGCCACTTGGCTTTCCTTTAGGTGGCTATCCAGGTCCTCAGGGGCTGTATTATTGTTCCGTTGGGGGCAGAAACACCCACGGTAGGGAATTTGTTGATGAGCATGCGGATCTTTGTATTGATGCAGGACTGAACTTTGAGGGAATCAATCAAGAAGTCGCTAGTGGACAGTGGGAATTTCAATTGTTTGCAAAAGGAGCGAAAAAAGCGGGAGACGAAATATGGATTGCCCGTTATCTTTTAGATCGATTGACAGAAAAGTATGGTTATTACATAGAGTACCATCCAAAACCGGTTAAAGGCGACTGGAATGGATCTGGAATGCATGCCAACTTCTCAAATACAACGCTTAGAACTTGCGGGTCTCAAAAGATTTATGAAGAAATATGTGAAGCTTTTAGGCCAGTAACTAAAGAACACATTAATGTATATGGTGCTTTTAATAGCCAACGATTGACAGGATTGCACGAAACGGCATCAATACACGATTTTAGTTATGGTGTTTCTGATAGAGGCGCATCTATTCGAATTCCAATCATGACTGTAGAAAACGGATGGAAAGGTTGGCTAGAAGATCGCCGTCCTGCTTCAAATGGTGATCCTTATAAGATTTCAGCTAGAATCATTAAAACAATCAAAGAATCTAATATTTAATCGTCATAAACAGTTTTATAAATTGATAAAGGCCAGCGTGAGCTGGTCTTTTTTAGTTCAGGTTATTTTCAATTTTCGATTCACGGGTTTCGACCTCATTTACCATTAAACCGTTGAGAAAACCCATTACTTCTTGGTTTCCCTTTAAGCTTAGTTCTATTTTGGTGCAATCAGGTTCGCTTATTGTCTTGACAGAATAAAGATTGCTTATGAATGTTTTTATCATCTTGAGTGCTAATGAATTTTCAAGATATTCTGAAATCAACCTGCCTTTCCAACCCAATTTTTGGAATGACAAAAGTAAAGAAGGATCACCTTTTATTTGAAAATCAGATGTGCTTTTAATGAATACGGCTTCTTTTTTTTTCGTTGTTGAAATAAACCAGGTCTCATTGTTTATTTTCTTTGAATAAAGATTAAACTGACCGAATAATAGCATATTAAAAGAATGTCCACTATCAATAGTCCAGCTATAATTATCTTTTAATTGCGGCATATAACGGTCTATTGTCTTTGCTAAACGAGTTAAGCTTTCATCTATGGGTAAATTTTTAGTTAGGGTAATGGCGCAATCAAATACCGGCATGATCACTTTATTTTCTTCCCATCCTAAAAAGTTACCCGAGAACTCTTTTATCTGAAAATCCAATGAGGTAGAATCGAATGCTTTATATGCAGAATTTGGAATACGCATATGAAGTCCGTTGGGCTTAAGTGAGAGACCTAAATTTTTGGTGTCTTTGGGGTGGAAGTATTTTAAATAAATCTTTTTTTTATTTATGACAATCGATGAGGAAATAGCCCATTTATCATGGGTTTTCATGTATAAATTAATAAAGTTTTTAGGTTCTTTAAGTTTGAGTCTAACGGTGTTATTAATCGCAGAATAGAGTGTTTTTTCATTAACAGAATCATTATTCAAAAGTAGATATAGATAACCATTGTTTGACGCGATAATAGCTGTTCCCTTATTGGGCATCTTGCCTTTTGTCCTCAGAAAAGAATACATTTCGCCCTTTATTTCTATTTGAAGAAATTCTATTGGCGCACCAGATCTATAGTCTCTAGACGCATATAAATCCAGGAATCCCAATGAGTTTGTAGCGTCTACTTGGTGTTTGTCCATGTCAATCGTCATCACAGATTTCAATAAATCGGAAGCCCTTTTACAATAGAGTTCGCTTATCATAAATTGTTTCAACAAGCTTAAATCATGGATTTGCAAAATAAAATTTGCTTTTACAGGAACCAAGATCCCACTTTCTTTTTCAATAGGTTTTAGGCTGCTAATATTTAAAAGCAAATAAGATATAATCATTAATATAATTAATGAGGAAAACGTTCTTGTTTTTTGTCTCATAATCAAAGATAGAACTAATTTGATTTACCTATTTTTGCCTATGAAAAGATTGATAAGACTGTGCTTTAAGATAATTGGTTGGAAGATCGATACGACTTCACCTGCAGGGATTGATAAGTGTGTTGTTGTGATGGGGCCTCACACGTCTAACTGGGATTTTGTACTGGGTAAAATGGCATTTATGTCATATGGTGTTAAAGCGAAGTATTTGGTTAAAAAGTCTGCTTTCTTTTTTCCTTTTGGTCCCATTTTAAAACGAATGGGAGGAATACCAGTGGATAGATCTAAAAAGAACAACCTTACCAAGTTGGCAGTCGATTTATTTAATAAATCAGAACAATTATATTTAGTGTTTACCCCAGAGGGCACGAGGTCGTACAGTCCAAATTGGAAAAAAGGGTTTTACTTTATCGCGTTAGAGGCAAAGGTGCCTATTTTTATTGCCTATGCTGATTATAAAAGCAAAAAAGGAGGATTTCATGGGGTTTTTCACCCTACGGGAGATGCCGATAAAGATATCTTAGAACTGAAGAAGATACTCTCCCAATATACTGCTAGATTTCCCAAACAAGGAATTCATATCTAATCTTTTTTATTTAGGTCTTGTGTCTTTTTATTGAAATCATAAGGGCAATGTTTACAACTACTTTTACAGCAATAACCGCGCTTTAAATGATACTTCTCAGTAAAAACGATATATCCATCACTACTAACGTAGTAATCGCTAGACTTCATATCTTTACGCTTGGAAAACAATGAATAGTCTTCTTCCATAATTATAGTGTCATGTCTTATTCTTCTGATTTACTTTCTAAGTCTTGTATCGAAAGATTCTACTTACCTATAAAAAACAAAGATAATCTAAAGTTGTTCGTCAAGCGGGATGATTTAATCCATTCTGAAATTTCAGGAAATAAACTACGAAAACTAAAATTGAATATCCTGAAGGCAGCAGACCATGATTGTAAAAGATTTGTTACGTATGGAGGTGCATTTTCGAATCATCTACTCGCAGTTGCAGCAATAGGAAAAATGGAAGGGGTTAAATCAACGGGAATCGTAAGAGGAGATGAATTGAATCCAAATTCCAATGAAGTACTAAAACGTTGCGCGGAATTGGGGATGCAATTTCAATTTACGACAAGGGAATATTATAAAAGAGAAAAGTACAACAACGGAGTTGCTTCTTTTGAGGGAGAAAAGGCACTATTTATACCTGAGGGAGGTGCAAATAGGGAAGGTGTTTTGGGCTGTTGTGATATCATTGATGAGACGTCAAATGATTATGACTATATTTTTGTTGGGCAGGGTACGAGCACTACAAGTCTCGGAATCTATCAGGCGATGTCAATAAAATCCAAATTGGTTGTTGTGCCCGTATTAAAGGGCTACGATTCCATTAGGGAGATGTCTCAAATTTCCAGCAAGTTTGGATTGGATTTTGATGCGAGTAGGGTAGTTGTTCTCGATGATTTTCATTTTGGAGGATATGCCAAATCAAATAAAGAATTAAACGATTTTATTACTGATTTTAATGCTTTAGGACAATTCAAAGTAGAACCAGTTTACACAGGTAAAGTTTTATTTGGTCTAAATGAATTTATAAAAACGGTTAAGGGCATAAAAAAAGTCCTCTTTGTTCACACAGGAGGACTTCATTATATGTTGGGATAAAATCTATTTAATCTTTCCTCTTTTATTGGAGTTGTTATATAGATGAAGGGTTTTAATGTAAATCTCAACGGCCCCAATACTATTTGTGGCTTGGTTAAAGTAGGATAAGTTCGCATCGAAGGAAACGCCCATTTTAAATCCTTTTATTTTAAATCCAAAAGTAGTAATCAGTGCATCCCTATGTCTGTAGTAAAATCCATAATCGACAGTAACCGTTTTGTTGATATTGGTGATGGCTGAACCTTCCTTTAAGATATGCTCTAGGGAGACTCCACCAACTAAATTAGAACCAGGCCCAGTCTTGAAGTACATGATTTGAGGGTTAATTCTTAAATCTCTTTTTTTAGTAACAATGTTTGCACCAGCATGAACTACCGTTTGCATGTAAAGACGATCACCACCGAATGAGAAATTTATTTTCTGCTTATTAACATGATTTAAACCAACACCACCATAAAGCAATGTTCTATTACGCATACTGTGTTGGTAAAATACGCCCGTGCTAATATCAATCGTTGCATAACTTAGACCTAAGGAGGGCTCTGTGTTTAAAGCAGGGTTGAATGAACTTCCAGTCCATTGATCTTCCCAGGTCTGTCCAGAAGAAGTATAGCTTTGTTGGTAGAAACCAGGGGAGATTCCTATAGAAAGTTTATTTCTTCTATCTAATGCCAAAGTGTAATTTATTGGAACGGATATCGTATTGGTTGTAAAGCCGAGTGTTCCAGTTTGATCATTCATTACATTAAGGCCTATTCCAAAATTATTAGTACCTAAAAAACCATCAGGTATTTTGAAGCTGGCATTTATAATGTTAGTTCTAATTGGTTTATCGGAAACAGCAAGCCATTGGTATCTGAAGTTCGTGAAAAATCCAAAATCTTCTTGACCGGTAGCTATTGATCCAGCATTGTACATCATTGGAGAATGATACCACATACTGATAGATTTGTCTTGTTGAGAGAAAACATTTCCAATAACAAGTGCAAAGAAGGCAAATACTATTTTTTTCATTTTTTTTATCTAAATAAGGTTACATCTCCTTTTACAAGGTTGGAAACTCCATTAATGAGACGGTATTCGAGTATATAATAATAAGTAGCTGGATTGACGTCTTTACCTTTGTAGGTGCCATCCCAACCTTCATGTGGATCTGTTGTTCTAAAAATCATTTGACCGTAGCGATCATAAATTCTAAAATCGACCTCGACAATTGCTCCTCCTTCCGTAAAACCGTTGGAGAAATCTTGATCAGAATCAACATTTGAAAGTACGCGGAAAAAGTCATTATGACCATCTTGGTTCGGTGAAAAGGAGTTTGGTAAAACCACCTGAATAGAATCTTGAAACAGGACTGATACCAAAATGGTGTCATACGACACACATCCTTCAGGTGTCGAGTATGCAGCTACATAATACGTATCGTAAAATGGTGATACAATCAGGGAATCGTTTGCTCCAGGCAATAAACTATCTGAAGGGATCCCACTTGGGTACCATACCATTGTTCCTCCGGCTGGTGTTCCAGATGCAAATAAATAGGCTTCTTGATACATAAATATTGTTGTATCATCAATTTCAACATAAGCCCCGTCTAATGTGTCAGACAAAGTAGCCGTTACAGCAGGTGTTTCGCCAATATTTACGGTTTGCGCAGTTTGATTAGTCCCAAATGTATTAGAGGTGGTTAAGGTAATAGCGAATGTGCCAGGAGTATTAAAACACACGGGGCCTGGATTTGCGCCGTTATAGGTTGCGGGCGTAGCATCTTGAAAGGTCCATTCAAAATTAATAGGATTACCTGTCGAATTGTTTGTTAACGTAATGCACTCACCTTGACATAGTTGATTGCTTGACATTGTGAAATTCGAAGTTGGAGTCTGACTAAATGAAAGCGAACTAGAGGAGATAAATATTAGGAAGGCAATGAACCTCATAAGAGTTGGATTTTTCGTAATAATTATACGAATGTAAGTAAAAAAGTTTCAATTCGCCTTGCCTGCTATCAAGAAAATGATACCTCCCAAAGCTTTTTAACCTCATTCATTTCTTTTACATCATGAACTCTGAAAATAGAAGCATTTTTAGAGATTAGAAATGCATGTAAAATCGAAGAGCCATTTAAGACATCTTGCGCCCCTTTGTCAAGTGTATTGTAAATCATTGATTTTCTTGAAACACCAACAAGAATAGGGGCGTCTAGGATATGTAAAAGTTCAAAGTTCTTTATGATATCATAATTCTGCGGCGTGTTTTTTGAAAAGCCAAAACCAGGATCAATAATTATATCATAGATTCCTCTGTCATTTAATTCAGAAATTTTTTGAGAAAAAAAACGAATAAGTTCTTTAATGGTGTTTTGTGATGGGTCCATAAGGCCATTGTTTATGCCATGATCTACATTGTGGGTCAAAATATATGGGCACGATGCTTTACTGACGGTTTCTAATAAGGAATCATCGTTGAATCCTCCACTAACATCATTAACGATATCAGCACCATATTTAATAGCCTCTCTAGCAACTTCATTACGTGCAGTGTCTATCGATATTATAGTTTTTGAAAATCTCTTTCGTATTGATTTTAATGCAGGCACGACCCTTTTAAGCTCTTCTTTCACTGATGGTAAAACGGAATTCGGCTTGGTAGAGCTTCCCCCGATATCAATTATATCGGCTCCATTATCAATGAATTCGGCTACCTTTTTTAATAGTTCGCTTTCTTGTTTTTTAGCATCGTTTTCAAAGAAAGAATCTGGACTTAGATTAATAATTCCCATTATCTTTGGACTATCAAATTGGAATAGAGTCCCTTTGATATTTATAGTTTTAGGAAGCGGATTAATTAAATCTGTATACATAGTAGAATGGAAAAAACAACACAGCAGTACACAAAAGTAATGAATGTTTGTAGAGAAATTTTTACAAAGAAGACATTTGATTATGGAACCTCTTGGAGAATACTTAGACCAAGCTCTTTGACGGATCAGGTTTTCATCAAAGCGAATAGAATTAGAACAATTCAAGATACGGGTGAAAATAGAGTAGGAGAGAGCTTTGAAGATGCGTTTACTTCTATTGTCAATTATTGTGTAATGGCCATTATACAAGGACGGTTTAAGTTTGACATTCAACAAGAAGAGTTGTCAGCGGAAAAAGCGATAGAATGGTATGATACGATTCGAAATGAAGCATTTGAGCTCATGAAAAGTAAGAACCATGATTACGGTGAGGCGTGGCGAGATATGCGCATCAGTTCCCTTACGGATTTGATTTTAGCGAAAATCTTAAGAATCAAAAACATTGAGGATAATCAGGGGGAAACTAAAGTTAGCGAAGGCGTAGAGGGGAATTATTTTGACATGTTGAACTACTCTGTTTTTGCTTTAATTCATTTAGAAGAGGGGCGTTAAAGTTCTGTTAATATATAGTTCACTTGATTTATTTCAATTATTTTTAAAAGAAAAAAATGAAAAATTCAAATAAGAAACCACTAGTTTGGTCAATACGTATTATTGTTTCTGTTCTTTTTATTCTATCGGCTGTAGCCAAGTTGTATCCATCACCCTTGATGGGAATTTCTTCGTTTGAAGCCAAGTACCTTGGGACAATTGGAATAGATGGGGATTTGTCGAAGATCGTTTCTCGCTTGCTGATTGGTTTTGAATTCACCTTGGGGATTTTAATTTTACTCCCATTCTATCTCAAGAAATTGGTTATTCCTGCGACTATTGTTTTACTGAGTGCTTTCTCTATTCACTTGTTTGTTCAAGTTTTAGGTGGCGATGCCAGTAATTGCGGATGCTTTGGAGAGTTGATTCCAATGACACCTTTACAGGCACTTATTAAAAACATACTTTCCATTGGGCTTTTAGCCTTGTGCTTAACGGTTTTAAAGTCTGAAATAGAGGACAGAAGAAATATACACCCTGTTATGTATTCGGGCTTAATTCTGGGTTTACTCATGTTTGTTCTGTTACCTCAAGGTTCAAGTAGTGTTTCAGGTATAGATTTAAAAGGAGATGAATCTATTTATTCAAAGTACTACCCTAATATTTCAAAAGGGAATAAACTAATGTGCTTCTTTTCTCCTACTTGCGAGCATTGTATTGCAACAGGAAAAGAATTACGTAAGCTAAGTGAAAAACACCCTGGTCTCATGCCCGAGATTAAGATCTTATTTATGGATGAATCCGATAACGGGTCGAAAGATGAGATTGCCTCCTTTTTTAAATCGGTTGGTAAGCCTTACGATTATAAGGTCCTTTCCATTGAGGAGTTTGTACCTGTTTTCTGGGGTGAAAAAAACTTTCCTGGTGTACGGTATTCTTCTCACGGAACGGAAAGACTTTTCTTTGATGGAACTGAGGATAATGAATTTAATGCGAGTCGATTATTGAATGATATAAGGAGAGAAAATTGATGCGGAAAAAGATAGTAGCCGGTAATTGGAAGATGAATATGCTCAAGGATGAGGCGAAAAAGCTTTTTTCTGAAATATTATCAATGTCGATGGAATCATCCGATCATAAAATAACGGTAGTTTTCCCTCCAAGTATTTATTTGGCGGATTTTGTGAGACAAAATAACGGTAAAGTAATGCTTGGTGCCCAGAACTTTCATTTTTCTAATAAAGGTGCTTATACAGGAGAACTTAGTGCTGGACAAATTAAATCTATTGGATGTGATTTTGTTTTAGTTGGACACAGCGAACGACGCACTTTGTTTATGGAAGATGATCAAGTTTTATTGCTTAAAATAAAGTCGGCTTTAGAATCTGACCTTCAGGTGATCTATTGTTGTGGAGAATCTCTCGAAGAGAGAGAGCAGGGGATTTATATAAATAAAATACGCAATCAGATTAGTCTATTAAAAACCTTTTCTACTGAAGAAATGATGGCTATTTCTATCGCCTATGAACCTATCTGGGCTATTGGAACAGGTAAAACGGCATCTCCGCAGCAGGCGGCCGAGATGCACGATTTGATAAGAGCTGAGGTTTCCGTCTTATTTGGAGCCGAAACATCTGAAAACACAAGTATACTGTACGGGGGCAGCTGTTCTCCTACAAATGCTCATGAATTATTTAAGTGCAATAACATTGATGGAGGACTGATCGGCGGTGCCTCGTTAGAAGCTAACTCATTTCATGCTATTATATCCGCTTGTCAATGATCTATTATCAATTTGAAATAGGACTTTCTCCATTTGAACCTTGGTCAGAGATACTTACGGCACATTTAGGAGAAATTTCCTTTGAAGGATTTTATGAAAAAGAGGGTTTATTGTACGCCTTTATTTCTAAAGAAAATTTTTTAAAAACCGAATTTAATTCGATAATTGATTTGATAAACGAAACCGTTCAGGTTGAGGTTTCATTTAAAGAGATTCCTCATCAAAATTGGAATGCAGCTTGGGAATCCAATTTCGAGCCTGTTTTTATAGAAGATGAGTTAGCGATAATAGCCCCGTTTCATTCCATCGAAAATAATTTTAAACGAACCATTGTCATTGAACCTAAAATGTCATTTGGCACAGGGCATCATCAAACGACTTACTTGATGTGCAAAGCGATATTGAATACACCCCTAAATGGAAAGAGGGTTCTAGATATGGGATCTGGTACGGGTGTGCTTGCTATTCTCTGCGAAATGGAGGGTTCAAGTGACGTAACGGCAATAGATATAGAGCCATGGTCAGTTGAAAATTGTATTAAAAACGCTTTGGAAAACAAGTGTAATAGAATTGAATCTTTGCTAGGCGATGTCGATTTAATTCAATCACGGTCATTTGACCTCATATTTGCCAATATTAATAAGAATATTCTTTTGTCGCACATGGCCCAATATGTTAAAAGTTTAAATCAAAATGGTTTATTATATTTAAGTGGGTTTTTTAATTCTGATTCAAAAGATATCCGTCAAGTTGCAGAATCATTGCAACTTCAATTTGTAATGAAAGAGGAGCTTGAAAGTTGGTCTATGCTTGTGTTTAAAAAATAAAATTAATGAGAATCGTTCTGTTGTGTTTGGTTGGGCTTATGTCTATAACGCTTCACGCACAAAAATTTTCAAAGGATAAAGAAAAATTCGTAAAGGAGCTAACCAAGCTGATCCCACATGAATCATTTCATCAGTATCTTAAGAAAGAGTTTGGTCCTTTTATATTAAAGAATGGCTTGAATTCATCAGAATTTGAACGATTGACGAATCAATGTAATTATCTTTTTGATAATGATTTTAATATTCAGGAGCTTGTTGATATTATTCATATAGCCAAAGATCAAAAGAAGAAGGTTTTCACCATTTCCTTTGTTCAGAAATGGCAAGAACTTTACGATGAGAAAATAAAAGAAGGAGATGTTGATGAGATTGTACAATTTATTTATTTCTCAAAGAATTTATTTTCTGAAAACTCATTTTATAATGGAGATATTCATAAGTGGGTTTTTAATAATGGGATACCGAAATGGAATCTTTCAAAAAAAACTATTAGGATTCAATTGACGAATACCGACTTAAAATGTTTGGTTTTTCAGTCTGGACCTGTGGATAGTATCATAATAGAGAATACTTCTGGATATTTTGATGTTTCTAAAAACCGATGGTATGGGAGAGGCGGATTAATTACATGGGAAAAAGTGAACTTTCCGAGAGAAGAGACTTTTGCAAAAATTCGAGGGTATAGCCTAAGTACGAAAGGATCTGTATTAAAGGTAGATACTGTTGAGCTTACTACGCCTTATTTTAAAGAACCGATATTGGGACGTTTGAGAGATAAGACCTTATTTAATTTGAAAGTAGGTGAGTCCAGTCCAATTTTCAACTCATTCGAAAAACGACTAAAAATAGATGGGCTAAAGGATCAATTGAATTATGATGGTGGCTTTGCTTTACAAGGTGCTGATTTTATTGGGAGAGGGGAGCCAGGAAATCTAGCTAAGGTTGTTATTCTGTATAATGACAAAGAACTTTTTCAAATTAGCGCCTTGAATTTCTCAATGAACCCAAAACAAATTATTGCCAGAGATGCAGATGTAAGTATGTATCACGAAAATGGAGATTCTCTTTTCACCTCTAAAGCATTATTCTATTGGGATGAAGACAAAAAAGAGCTTCGTGTAACTGCTGAGAAAAAAGGGGCGAATCTACTTCCTTTCAAGGATAGTTTTTTCAAATTATTTATTAATGCCCCTTTATTGTCATGGACTCTTAATAGTCCCTTTCCCATGTTTACTTATGAGGTAGGAACAGCTCAAGAACAGAAATATGCTTTCATAGAATCATGGGACTTTTTTGATAAACGTGTTTTTCAGAAATTTGCTGGAATAGGAAATGTAAATCCTCTTGCGGAGATAGCCAAGTTGAGTATCGAAGAGGAATCGCTAGTTCTTCCTGTTGGCAGGGTCGCTAGTGCATTGAAAAAAACGATAGGCCAATGCAAATCTCAGTTAATTGATATTGCCAGTGCAGGTTTTATCCAATACACGTCAAAAGATAACGAGGTAATCGTTGAACAAAAGTTATTGGATTTTGTGCGCTCTTCTTTGGGCGAAAAGGATTATGATGAGCTGCGTATGGTGTGTGATTTACGACCAAAATTGTTAAAAGCACCTCGGACTCAAATTGATAATGATCCTTATTTACAGAATTTGGAGCGCGAATTTAAAGAGACATCACGCCGAAGAGCACAACAGCCGTGCTATGCTTATATTGATATCGATAATCAGGAAATATTTCTTAATGAGGTAGAGAGCGTTCGTTTATCAACCAAACAACAAACTTCTTTTTACCCTGATTCATCTTATGTGAGGATGCGCTCGAATAGGGATATGAAAATCGCGGGTTGGCTTGAGTCCGGAAAGTTTTTAACGCATTCCATTCAGTCTACATTTGATTATAATTCATTTAGTGTTCAAATTGATAGTACAGACCAAGCCTATCTAAAAGTCACCCCTCTTAACCCAAAGGATGGAAAGAAAAGAATTGATATGGTCAGCTCATTTACTGGTTTTAAAGGGACTTTATTTATTGATGATTCTTTGGTCAGATCTGGAAGGAATGGTTATAATGGCGAATACCCATACCTTGATGTAAAAAATAATTTGCGTGTTTTATACAGCGCTAATGAAATAGTAAGCGGCGCCTATGATAGCACGCGGTTTTATTATGTTTTGAATCCATTCATTTTAGATAGTTTAGATAATTTTGATGAAAAAGAATTGACATTAGAAGGTAAATTAGTCTCTGATGGAATCTTTCCGGAATTACATGAGCCATTGAGAATTATGAATGATTATTCATTTGGATTTACAACAGAAGCACCTGAATCAGGTTATCCGTTCTACGAGACGGAATCTGTTTATCAGAATAAAATAGTGCTTTCTAATAATGGCCTTCAAGGTTCGGGAACGATCAATTTTCTTCAAGCGTCAGCAAGCTCTAAAAAGCTCACGTTCTTACCTGATTCAACTATTGGATTGGCCAGCTTTTATAGTGCGGAAATAGATTCGGGAATTGAATACCCTGAGGCTAGATGTGAGTTAGCGAGTATGTCTTTTAAGCCAAGGCTGAAGATTTTGAGTGTGAAATCATATCGGGGATCAAATATATCCATGTTTAAGGATGAATGTTCTTTAGATGGCTCTGTTTCAATTTCCGAGCAAGGTATGGTAGGGCATGGGCAAATTAGTTTTCTAGATGCCTTTCTAGTTTCTTCAGCATTTTCTTTCAAAGCGAAAGACATCTTTTCTGATTCTGCCAATTTCACCCTAAGGAATAAATTTGCTAAACCTGGGGAGAACCCAATGGCTATTCAATCAGAAGGACTTAAATCACATATTTCCTTTAAAGAACGTCTTGGCGTATTCAATTCCTCCGGTTCAAAGCGTATTAAATTCCCGAGCAATAATTTTTATTGTCAAATGGATAAATTTATTTGGCAGATGGATGGTGAACGAATTGATTTTGAAAAGGATAAAGGCACAGAAACAAATTTTGAGAGCAGTGCTGGTATTGTTGCCAATAATTTCTTCTCTCTAGATGAGAAGCAGGATTCACTCCAATTCAAATCAATTAGCGCTCAATATGATTTAAAGAATGAGACGATCAATTGTTACAAAGTCGATTTTTTAGAGTTAGGAGATGCTTATGTTTTTCCTAATAGTAAGGAAATTAATATTTTAAAGAATGCGGTAATAGATACTTTATTTAATGCGGGTATCATTGCTAATCGGATCACCAAGTTACATGAGTTTACAGATGTTACCCTTCAAGTTCTTGGTCGAAATGAGTTTAATGGTTCAGGCAGCTATTTATATTTTGATAGAGATAGTTTATCAACAAAACTTGAAGTCGCTTCTATTTCTTTTGATCGTATTCAAACCGTAGCCAATGCAGTAATACCTGAAGAAATCAATTTTAAACTGAGTAGTAAGTTTGATTATTATGGCACCATGGATATTGCCTCAAAAAATACGGGTGTGATATGCAATGGTTATACGAGAATTAACCACGCGTGTTCATTTGATCGATCTTGGCTGCTCTTTGAGGATACCATTGTTGCAAGTAACGTGCGGATACCAGTAGATAAGGAGCCGAAAAACAAGCAAGGTACGATGATGGCTATCGGTTTCTTGTGGCGTGACTCAGGTAACCCGGATAGTATTCAAGTGTACCCTGCCTTTCTTTCATCAATGGATAACGCTACAGATTCCTATTTATTTAATTCTTCTGGAAAGGTTTTTTATGATTACGAAAACAGCAGCTTTGAAATCTCTAATAATCAGGAGGTATTAACGAATATTTATAAATCAAATTCATTGATCTTAAAGGATGAGTCTTGTCAAATAAAAGGAATTGGAAAGATTGATTTGGGTCTAGATTTAGACCCTGTAACGGTAACTTCTTATGGTAGTATCTCCTACGACGTAAATAAACAGAAAACAAGACTAGACCTAACGACGAAAATGAACATCCCGTTGCCAAAATCAGTATTGTCCAAATTGGCTGAAAATATTGCTCAGTCGGATTCACTTAGCGAGTATACATTTGATAGAAAAACGCAGGATTACTTGACAGATATATTTGCCATTTTCGGAGATGGTCGGGAAAAAGGTGAACGTGTATTTAAAGAATATGATGAAGATAAACTAAAGAAAGCCCCTTCTTTTTTAAATGCTACTTTTCTCATTCCTGATTTAAGGTTAGAGACCTTTTACTTACCGAAAAATGCAGATGGAAATGCGGTGTCTGGCTTGAAATCTAGAAATTCGAAAATATCATTGTTTTCTATGGCAGAAAGCATTGTTTTGAAGAAGATTCCAGGGCAATTATTATTTATGAGACAGACCTCTGAAAATACGCACCCAGGATTTGAGCTGATTTTAGAAGATAAATTAATGAAACGACAGCATTGGATGAAGTATGATCGAATCAAACGTAACGGTGTATTGAAAGTTTTTACAAACGATTTAGACTTTAATAATTCAATGATTGCAATAAAACCCGACAAAAGGAAGTCGAAAAATTTTGGTTTTACTATTTTAGATGAAGGAGATTTGTTTCAACTAATGGTGCTTAAAAGATAAAAATGGTATTTGTAATAGTAATTTTTGTATGCTATTTAATTGGATCTATTCCTTCAGCAGTTTGGATTGGAAAATTTGTTCATGGTATTGATATTCGAGAGCATGGCAGTAAAAATGCAGGAGCAACGAATACCTTTCGTGTTTTTGGAAAAAAATCTGGCTCTGTTGTTTTATTCTTAGATGTAGCAAAGGGGTATCTTGCAGCTTCATTTCCTTTGCTTTTATCTGGGATGTATCTCGGTTTTAAGGATGAGGTTTTGATATTGCAATTGACTGCATCTTTTTGTGCTATTATTGGTCATGTCTTTCCGGTTTTCGCTCATTTCCGGGGAGGAAAGGGCGTTGCGAGCTCCCTTGGTATTATTATTGCTGTTAACCCTGATACAGCCTTTATATGTTTAACTTGTTTTTTGTTGGTGTTTGTAATTTGGAAATATGTCTCATTAGGAGCTATAGTCGCAGCGATTTTGTTTCCTTTTGTTAGCTATTTCTTTATGATGGAAGACGCAAGAATTATGATTGTATTTTCTGTTATAATATCGCTTATTGTACTTATGTCTCATCGCAAGAACATCCATCGACTTGTACGAGGCGAAGAAAATAAAATGAACTTTTTAAAGCGCAAAGCGTAAACTCTATGAGTTTAGCAATTACCGTAAAGTGTTTCATATTCGAATAACATATCGCTGTATTCTTGTTTTCTGTTTTTTATGGACAGGACTGGAAAAAACCAATGCTCAATCTGAAAATCAACTTTCCAAATCCGTAAATTCATTTTTCTCTAAAAAAGAGTATGCAAAGGCAATAGATGGATACCGTCAGCTTTTATCAAATGACTTAAAGAATGTAGCTTATAATTACGGATATGCTGTTTGTCTTTTCCACACGAAAAGCCCACAATCTTCTGAAAAGTATTTTAACTATTTATTGGAACAGAAAGATTGTCCAATTGAAGTGTCTTACTTTAAGGGAAAGCTTTATCATTTGAATTATGAATTTGATAAGGCAATTAATATGTATGCTAACTATGCAAACCTTAGAACAAAGAAAAGTCCATTTTTTGATGTTTTAGCGGAGATTAAGCGCTGTCAAAATGCTCAGGAATTATTAAAAAGCCCGAGAGCAATTCAGGTCATCAGCCAAGAGTCAAAAACAATAGAGAACTATTTCGCCGCTTATTTATTCGATTCATTAAATTTCAAACAATACACTATTGATGAATACAATAGAAGGATTAATGCTAAAAACAATTTTTCTTCTAAATACGTCTTCAGACGTGGAATGAAATACCGTTTTTTTTCGAGTTATTCTAATGACCCGAATACGGGTAAGGACCTCTACTATCAGACAAAGAATTCTGCTAACGACTGGGAAGAACCGGTGCTTTTACCAAGTTCAATTAATACCTCTTACGATGAGGACTTCCCTTTTTATGATGAGCGCACAGGCTTGCTTTACTTTAGCTCTAAGGGACATAATTCCATGGGGGGGTATGATTTGTTTCGTATTAAGCTATCTCTTGAGAATCTTGTTGGGGAGAAAGTTGAGAATTTGAATTTCCCATACTCCTCTACAGCTAATGATTTCTTATTTGTTCCAAATCCTCCAAGTGATAATGTTTTTTTTACCACGGATCGAAATGAAGAGGTTGGAGAAGTTAAAGTCATTGAGGCCCGATTTAATACCCCTGTTTTATCTTCCTTGATTGCGAGCTTATATTTTAAAGATGAGATAGACCTTAGCAATACGGAGGCCTTGTTTTTTATAACAAATCAGGATTCTAAAGAGAAATTCGGTCCTTATCGGACCAATAATGAAGGCTTGCTTTATTTTATTGTACCGGCCCCGGGTGCTTATAGGATTGAGGCATCGGTTAGCGGGTCTGATAAAACATTCAATGATATTATTGACATCCCTCCTCATGTTGAGGGTTTTGAATTTGAAGTGGAGGCGACTTACAAAACAAGTGACTCACGGGAAGTCTTAACATACCAGCAGAATCTCATACAATTATCTGATATGGTTGTGGATATTGAAAATATAGAATTAAAAGAATTCGCAAAACTTGAAGTAAATACGAAGACGATTGATGCCGCGAATGATCTTCTTATCGCGGAGGAAAAAAGACCTTTAAATAATCTTGAGATTCAAAATAAGTTAGATGAATTTTTTGAACTAGAACTCGAATTGGAGGATAGGATAAGACAGAAAATAAAACTAACTGAGAATGTAAATGAGTTACACGCAAAGAATAAAGAGGTTGATGAGAAAATAGATTATGTACTGAATAAAGGTAATGAGCGATCTCAGTCATCAGTCGATTCCTTAAATCGAATCCTTCAAGATTTATTAATTGATAGAAAGATAGTGGTGTCCACTCTCCTTACGCAAAAGGAATACAATGCGAGTATGAAGGGGCTGGAGGATTTGAAAGCGTTGTATTCAAAAGTTGTAACGCTAAACAAACAGGCGCAGGATTTACAAAATAATGGAAAATCAGCTTCTCTAAATGATTTATTAAAATCTGATTTCATAAATGAACAGAATAAACTTAATGATTTTTCACCGCTCCCTATTTCTAGGGCAGAGATTACCCGAAAAGAATCTATTCAGAAAGGAGTGCAAGAACAAATAGAATTAATTACTGTAGCGTCAAGGGCGCTTAAAAACAAAAAATCTAGTTTTTCGAAACAAATGCTTGCGATTTCAGATGTTGAGATCTGGAAAAACCTTAATGATTCTATTGCAAAAATTGACAGGAAGTTAAATACAATAGAAGCTCAAACGATTACGCTCAACGAAAGAAATCAAATACTGGAAGGTCAGCTCATTTATGCCAAAGAGGGGCTCCTGAATATAACCTTGATTGATGCGGAGGGAGACGATCTTGAAAATGAATTGATCGAATTAAATATTGTGGTTGATGAAGATAAGTATGCTTCAACGGAATTGTTTTCTAGAGATCAGATGGAAGCAAGCGACTATTTAAATAACCTTTCTACTTCTCAAAAAGAAGAAAGAAGTAGAGTCACCTCCTCTTCATTATCCAAAGACATTAAGGACTCACTTGTTATACAGAATGAATACGCCCATATTGTTGAATTAAATCAATTTGTAGAGCAGGAAAATCTAGTTTCCGAAAACAAAGTGGGTTCCTTAATTCAGGATTCAGAGATTATTATTGAATCTCTCTCTCAAAATAATGAGGATCTATCACCCTCTTCGCTTACCAATAATATAGTTGATGTAGAAGAAAACACAGTATCTAACATTACGGGGGTTGCCAATAATATGAATTCTAGTCAACAACTACCTGAAGTTGCTGAAAGTGAAACATCAAAAGAGAAAAACACGCTCACTGAAACAACAAACTCAATTGAAGAAGTGGAAGAGAGTAATGATATAGCGAATGAACTTGCTGAGACTAGAATTTCATCTAATGAAAGCCAAAATGATTCCAGAACTAAAGTTGTCAAAGAATCAGAAGAAAATCAAAGTAATACGGCACAACAAAATTCTAGCGAATCATCCCTAAGTCCTTCCAATACGATCTCTCAAGAAAGTCTGAATCCTAATGAGGAAATACCGAATAGCGAAATCACTCCAACTGAAATCACTTCTTTAGGTGAAGAATTAGTGGTCTCCAAACCTACGGTCGACGCTCCGTCAAAAGAGGGTGGTATTGACCCTATTGTTGAACCTGTGGAAGCTGTGAATGTTCTTTCAACTACCGAGGCAGTTGCTGAAGTGTCTGGTCTTTCTCGAAATGAGGAATCGAAATCAAATACAATCGATTCTTCGAGTTCTGGCCTGGTATCAAAAGAGGTAAACTCCCTCACTGAAACGACAAACACAAACGAAGAAGGTGAGTCGCTTAATATGATCGCTAAGGAATTCGCTGGAAATAAAACTTCATCTGAAGATGGCCAAAATGAATCCAAAACAGAAGTAGCCAAAGGATCAGAAGAAAATCAAAGTAATACGGCGCAACAAAATTCTAGCGAATCATCTCTAAGTCCTTCAAATTCGATTTCTCAAGAAAGCACAAGATCGATTGAAGAAAGAGCGAATAGCGAAAGCGCTCCAACTGAAAGCGCTTCTTCAGGTGAAGAATTAGTGGTCTCCAAGCCTAAGCTTGGGACTCCGTTGAAAGAGGGTGGTAATGACCCTAACGCAACGCAGATAGAAAGCAAGGGGGATTTATCGTCTAATGGAGAGTTACCTGAAGCATCTGTCTTTTCTAAAAGTGAGGATTCTCAGGGCCTTGACACATTAAACAACTCACAAGGGAATGCTTCCTTTACTGAAGCGTTTCCAAATATAGATGAGGAAGTGCCATCAAATACAATAAAATCGTCTAGTCTTGTCTCCGAATCGAAGGAGGGAAAAACGCGCACTGAAACAACAGGCACCAACAAAGAAGGTGTAATTGAAAATAATAATGTTGCCAATGAAACAGCGCAAATAGTCAAAAGTAAAGATGAGTCCTTAAATCAGAGGGAGAATGAAGAGATCACAAAAGAGGATGTTCCAAATAAAAACAACCACAGCACTGATCGTATAAAAACAGAAGGAAACGAAATCGTTTCTTCTTCTAAACCTGAAACTAGTCCTCAATCTTATCCTTCTATTAAGGATTCAAAAACAGTAAATGAATCTAATCAAATATCCAATGTAGATAAAGAGGAAAATACAGATGATCATTTGAATAGGGAGGGGAATCATAACCAAGGAATTCAATTATCAAATACAGTTTTTAATACTCGGGTTGAAAATTTCAAGTTCAATGATAGTAAACAGGGTAAAGAATTTGGAGAATCCATTAAGCTTTTAACAACTTTAATATTTGATTCAGAGTTGGAGGTTATTGAAGACAATTCTAGACCGGTTTCAAAAGGTAACAAAGATGCGGCTCGCTTATTGAAAATCAAGTCGGAAAAGGAGGAGAAGCTGAAGTATTATCAAAATGAACTTGAGCTAGAAATCGCCAATCAAAATATTGAAAACAAATACCTTCGATTGAAGGAGGTCCTTCCTGGTGTTCAATTTGAAAGCATAGAGAATTTAAGAGCGCAGCTGCTAGAGATTGAAATCAAGGAGCAAGATTTAGTGGAACGATTAAGGAATGCTATTTCTCAAAATGAGATCAATATGCTTAATAAATTAATTGAAGCGAATCAATCTAGAAAATCAATGATTCAAGAGGAATTGGATGAGATGAGGTACTTTGATAGTCATGATTTACTTGTTGAAACAAGAGCTGTTGATGACCAAGAGATTCCAGTTTTATCTGAATCGACGCGATATTTGAATTATGTTGAGTACCGTCAGAGATTACAAGATGCCAACCAGATCCTTAATGATTTGTCAAAGCTCAATAGACAGAAAATGATGGATTTCGATCTTTCATTAAGAGCTTCCTTAAAGTCAGAAACGCTTACGCCTTATCAAAAACAACAAGTTAAGGAAATTAGAAAACTACAACAAGCCATCGTTTATTTAGAGGAAGAAGTTAAGTTGAGGACTCTAGATATAACGCAAGATAATAATGCGCCTAGATATGAGTATTTATATCAAGAAAATGTAAACCCAACTATTTCGGTGGTTGAAATAGAGGAACTGAAATCAATCAAAAAGCTTCAAGAGTTATTGTCACCTGATGAAGACAATTTTGATTCTAAGGACCTAAATATTAATAAGGCAGCAAATGTTGTGTTAAGTAACACGCTCAAGGTCATAGAATCTAAAAATTACCAATCCTATGTTCAGGATCGTGTTTTAGCAAATAGCCTAGCAGTTGAACTAAATGAACTTTTAAATCCTTCTAATACTATAGTTAATCAGAACAATGGATCCAATGAAATAAATGGAACAGAGGTTTCAATTGATGCAAGATTAAGGGTGATGTCGTCTCTCGAAAATAGAGAAGGAATCCAAAAAGAGGAGGTTATCGTAACATCAAGTTTTGTAAATGATAAGAAAGTCAAGTTCATTAAAAGAAAGCTAGCCGTCGTTATGGATAAATTAGTGTCAATCGATTCTTCTAGTGTTTATGAATCCTTATTCCGGAATGAATTTATTGATACTCAAAGTAATTACAGTGTAAAACCAGCTGGTTTCGAAAAGAGCTTGCGGAGCCTAGATCTTGTCGATTATACCAATGCTAGCATTGAGCAGTCAGACTTTACAGTTCTAAATAATGACGTTGTAGTCGATAATGATGAGACTTTTACAATTAATGAATCTAATCCATCTGGTTTAAATTTCAGGGTGCAGGTAGGTGCGTTTCGAAGGCCTGTACGTGAGGATGTTTATAGAGAGTTCACACCTGTCTCGGGTCAAAAACTATCTAATGGCCTTATCGTCTATATGGCTGGATATTTTAATAATAGTTCCGCTGCTTTAAATGCTCAAAAAGAGATTCGTAAATTTGGTTATAGCGATGCATTCATCGTTGCTTATTGTAATGATGAACGATTGGCGTTTTGGAAAGGCAGGGAATATGAACGAAATGGGACTTGTATATCGAACAGACAAAATGATTTCATGGTTCAAACGACTTCAAATGAAAATACAGTTACAAACAGTGGTTCTTCCGTATCTATTGATTTAGAGGCTGAAAAACTGAATATTCCTTCTGAGAACGACGCAGAAAATAATACACTAAACACGAATAAGATTGAAGAAGCGAAGGTCAAAGGAAGTTTGATTTCTAAACAAACAAAAACAGTAGCAGAAGTACATGCTGGCCGCCCAGTTGGTAGTGTTGATGTTTCAGGCTTGTTTTATTCTGTTCAGGTGGGGGCCTTTAATAGAAAAATTAGAGGAACGGAATTATCATTGATTCCTGAACTAGATTTTTATGAATCCAAAGGATTATTCCGTTATTCGTCAGGTAAATTTAATGCTATAGATGAAGCTAGGTTGCGCAGGGCAGAGGTTGTATCAAAGGGTGTTTCTGATGCCTTTGTTGTAGTTTATTATAACGGGAAGAGAATTACCATGCAAGAAGCAAGGGGGCTATTACAAGACAATGGTACTTCAGTGCTTTACCAAAGAAAAGGTGAGATTGAAATTAATGTACCTTCTCAGGTCATTAAAAACAGGAATAACAAGATTTCGACTTCAAATAACCCCGTTATATCTTCCTCGAAAAATAAAAAGCGACCGATTAAATTAATTGATCAAAATGAAATACCTGAAGAGCACTTAATTGTATTCAGTTTAAAAAGTGATTCTTTGGATAAGAACTCTATTGAAAGGCTTAATCGTGTCGGAGTATTTCATTATAACCTGGATAGTTCAAAAATAAAATCCCAAGTATTTAAGGCCAGGGATGTTAATTCTATTCTTTCCTTCTATGTGAATGGAATGCAAGTTCATGATTTTAATCCAAATTATTTTGAAATGTACTCTTTTAAAATCGGAAGTTCAATTGAAGGCGAATTGGGGAACTGGTTGCTTAGAAATAACAGGACAATTCGTTTCACGGAAACAGAGGGTGAATATTATATTAACTTCTATTTAGAATCAAAAGAAGATAAAGAACTTCTTTTACTTGAGTTAAATCAAATGCAGAAGCAATAAGATGAGTGTAGATCCAGATATTAAGGAAAAGAAAAAAGTACAGGAGCGAATTGTTATTCGCTATTCATTGGTGTTATATAATGATGATGTCAATTCTTTTGACCACGTGATTAACTGCCTTGTGAGGATTTGTAATCATGAATTGATTCAGGCCGAACAGTGTGCCTGGTTAGTTCATAACAAAGGACGTTGCACCGTGAAAAGTGGACCTATGAAAGATTTGCGTCAAATGTGTGAATCCCTGTTGAAAAATGGATTAACAGCCCAGATAGAGTAATCAATTACCCTTTTTTGTTTTTTGGATATCAAAGAATCTTTTTGCTATTGTTTCGTAGGTTCCATTCGGAATGGGTCCTAAGGCTGGAATACTCTCAATAATTAAATTTTCATTGACAAGGATGTAATACGGAAAGGTGTTGACATTTAACGATTTCCATATCGGATGGTAGTAATCTAAGCCATAACATGGCCATTTCATACTGTTAATAATTCTCTCTTGAAAGGCTCCAGATTCGCCATTCAGATAGATGCTAACGAAACTTATCGTTTCACCATATTTTTCGTGTAATAACTTCATTGCTTTAGATTGAGCTAGGCTCTGTGGATTGGAAGGGTCAAAGAAATGGAGGTATTGGTACTGACTCGGGGTGCCTAAATAAGTATCTTCATTAATCTGGATGGTTGGCAATGGGTCTCCAGAAACTATAGTATAGAATTTGCGAGCTAAGTTCTTTGCAATCAAAGTGTTTTTCTCATGTTTAGAATTTCTCTGTAGGTATCGAGTAATGCCAATTAAATTATTCTGAGAAATATTCCCTTTTGGATATTCCTCTTCAATAATTTGGAGTGCGACAATTTCGGCAATTTTTTGACTTGGAACTATACTATCAATTAATAACCCTTTGATCAGCATTCTGCCATCAGCTTCAAATAAGGCAAGATTAATTACTCTTTTCGAAGAAGGACTAAGTTTCTGCCTTATGCCGTTATAGTAATCTCTAAAGTAATCCATGTACGATGGAAGGTCATATAAAACATCCTGATTTTTAATGTAAAACGAAAACTTTTCAGATGCATTTGGACCTCCGAAATAATTTATATTATCAATTGTTTTTCCTAATACATATTTGATGTGATTTTTGAAATAGATGGAACTATCATTTTTATATTCTTTGAGGATCGCCATCTTGAATTTTAATACACCATCGATGAATTTGGAAGGGTCAGCATCTTTTAGCAAGTAAAGAGAAGCCATTTCATCATCCATCCATGCCTCAAAACCAAGAATTTTATAATTGATATCGATCGAATCTAAATCTAAAAACAACAACTCTGTTTCTTTACCTGAGAAATAAGGGATTACATCAATAGTCTCTTGAGGTATCACGATGTTATAAGCAGAATTAGGCTGAAGAAATAGCTCCGTATAGACGTTGCTCAAACGGATGACATATTTCTTAATGACCTTGTTGTTGATTTCAAAATAGAATTGATTATCACTGGTTATTTTGAATTTTTGTAGTGCGGTTTCATTTCTTGTCGCAAATTCATCTATTTCATAGATATGAATCCATTCTCCTTCACTACCGACCGTTTTACCCATAATCTGAGTGAGCGAAGCACACCAAAAAGGTGTCAAAAAGAAAATCGAGAAAAGAAATTTCATTCCATCTATTTATTTAAGTAAGGGCAAGAATCAAACCAATTTTTCCGGATACGAAACAAATGAATCAATGGAGCCTTTAGATTTGAAGATTTCTCGAACGATTGATGCATTGATGGCGCTGACATCATCTTTAGAAATAAAAAATACGGTTTCTATTTTGTCTAAAGTGAAGTTCATATCTGCAATAGACTTTTCATATTCGAAATCTATAGAATTCCTCAAGCCTCTTACAATGTGAGTCGCATTGTTTTTTATGCAAAATCTAGTTGTCAAACTTTCATACTGAGCTACCTTAACACGAGACTCATTACTGAAGATGAATTCTATATGCTGCATTCTTTTTGTCAACTCAAATAAATAGGTCTTTGAAGTGTTTACGCCGATGCCTATAATTACCTCATCAAAAACCTCTAGTGCTTTTTTGACGACATATTCGTGCCCTTTTGTAAAAGGGTCAAACGAGCCAGGAAATACTGCTGTTTTAACCATTATTCAAATCAAAGTTAAAAAAACTAAAATACACATGTCCAAAAGGCTTTGTCTTTTGAAATCCTTCAAACCCATCTAAAGATGTTTTTTTTCCATGCTCAATGACTAGTGTGCCCTCTTGTTTAAGGATTTTATGTTCTTTTATAAGCGCTATTAATTGATCATAATGCGCAAAATCATAAGGCGGATCTGCAAAAACAAAGTCAAACTCGCCATTTACTTTTTGAATGTATTTTAAGGCATCCATTTGAACAATACTATGGATATCAGAGAGCTTATGCTCTTTGCTAGAGAGCCTGATGTACTTGCAGGACTGAAAATTATTATCTACACTAGTTACCCTTGGAGCCCCTCTAGATATAAACTCAAATGAGATGTTTCCTAGTCCTGAAAAAAGATCTAAAACCTCAAGATCGTCGATGCAAAGAGTGTTCTCTATAATATTGAATAGTCCTTCTTTTGCAAAATCCGTAGTTGGCCTCGAACTAAAGGCTTTCAGTTTCTTGAATCGCATTCCCCTCAAGGAGCCTCTGATAATTCTCAAGATAGAAGGTTTATGAATTCGTTTTCAGAAAATGTATTTAATCGAAGTGTACTTAACGCTTCAACTTTAGCAAACAAAAGGGCCGCTTCTTCTCCTTGTTTTTCTGAACCATAAAGAACAATTGATTTGGCTTTAATAGGAAGTTTGTTTAAATGTGCAATCAAGAAATAAATAACATCAGTTACGGTATTGTATTCAATTGTATTAAATGAATAAAGCTTCTGGCTTTGTAATTTGATTAGATCAAAAGTATTTTCCTTTAGAACAATGTGTATATCCGTTTTATTTTCTTTTAAGATGCGGTCAATGTATTTTCTTGAGGTATTGGCTATTGGGATTTGGGGTAGATTATTCTCGCAAAAGTTGATGAACCACCTCAAACGTGTACTAATGAAATAGGCATTTATGGATTCTAGTTTCTCATCAACAATTACTTTCTCAGCATCAATATTGACATAATTCAATTTAAGATATGCTTCTTTTTTACTGGAGTTATATATTTCATTTGGTACAAGAATACATTCTGAAGCGTCTACGAGTACCTCCTCAATATCAATTCCTTTTTGGATGACATTTGTCTGAATAAGATGCTTTAATCGGTCTTCAACGAATTTATTAAAGCTATCAATGCGAAAAGGTTCGATTAAATTAACACCTGAGGACTTATCTTTAATAAGAATTCTTTTCTCATTGAAAAAGAGCAGGGCGGTGGACATCCTTTATTGTGCCTCCCAAGACCCTGACAGGTCACTGTTATCCAGCTTTCCAAAGAACATTTTTTCTTTCTTTGAAGTGCCTTTGATTTCTGTAAGAGGAAGGTTTCCTCCTATTAGAACCGTAGATAGTGTATCTGAGCCTATGACAACAGATGCTGTATCAATTTTCCAAGAATCTTTTTTATTGGTATACGGAATGAATTTCAAGTCTTCTGGAATAAAGTCTCCATATCCATTGTCGAGTCTCTCCTTCATATAGCTTCTGTTTTTGGTAAACGTGGTTTCAATAAAAGAAACGTTAACGGTATCTCTTCTAAACGTCTTTAACTCAAAAGGACATATTGGGGATTTTGATAAATAATAGGCCTCAATTTCATTCATTTTATTGTCAATCGCTTGTCCTTTTTTATAAAGATTGAATTCAACTAAATAGTCTCTTTCCTTTTCCGTTATCTTTCTACTCGGCACCGAACCTTCAGCATCAAGGATGGCAATACTATCTGACTTTATAAAGCTTACTAGCGTATTCCAATCGTGCGCATAAACCTTGTTTTTCGCTAGATATGCCTTTTGAGCGGTCTGTACATCTCTAAGGTTCCTTATCGATAATCCTTTACAAGCTTTATAATCATTTTGATGTTCTACAGTTTCCGACACGGAGCTAAAAGTGAAAAATAGAACAACAATTGCTATAGCGAGTGAGACAAAACCAATAATTTTAGTCAGAGAAGGAGAAATCATACCTGAAACATTTAATGCAGAAATCCCAGCACTTAATAGGATCACAATTGCTGCGAAAATGAATTCTAATGATTGATCTTTGACCAAGCCTGCGATTAGCAATAATAAACCGATAAGTCCAAAAAGAAAGGGGACCGAATATTTTTTAATAAGTAAAGCGATATTTAGCATAACAAATCTTGTAATTTAACAGTTACAAATCTACAATTTTTAATTTTACTGCGACCATCACGAATGTAAATTTTGGTTTGAACCAAATGATAAATAAATGAAACAAAATAAAATTCTTGAAAATGTTATTTCTTTAAGTGAAATTGATTTATCTCAAGATCAAATTACTGCTTTAAATTTATTCGAGAATTTTTTGGAGAAAGACCCTAGCGATGGGTTGTCAATTTTCATTCTTTCGGGTTATGCTGGTACAGGTAAGTCAACGCTAACCTCCCTTTTGAATAAGAGTTTAAAAGGCTTCAAAATAAATACAAGGTTAGCAGCCCCCACAGGTAGGGCGGCAAAGGTGCTTTCGGTATATGCAGGTCAAAAAGCTCAGACGGTTCATAAGGAGATTTATTTCGGAGGCAGTGCTTTAGAAAAACAGGTTAAATTAAAGGCTGTTAAAAACAAGCATCGAAATACTATATTTTTTATTGATGAAGCCTCCATGATTCCCTCGGGAGTCCATGGTGATAATGATATTTTACACGACTTAATTTCGTATGTGAAAGAAGGCTATAAATGTAAACTGGTTTTTATTGGTGACGCTGGTCAGTTACCCCCCGTAGGCCAAGATTCTTCGCCTGCTTTGGATGTAGATTTTCTAGAATCAACTTTCGCGAATTTAACTGTATTTGCCGCGCAGTTAAAACAGATCTTTCGGACGAGAGAATCTTCTTCAATTATCTCAAATGCAACGTATATTCGGAATAAGGTCGTATTTGAACCCCCATTTATAATTGATCTTGACACGAACACACAATCATTAAAAGGGTATGAAGTTCATGAACGGATTGAGGAGAGTATCCACTCGAAAGGAAATGACAATGTGGTTGTTCTTACTTTGTCTAATAAGCAAGCCAATCGATGGAATAATGGCATTCGAAAAAGCATTCATTTTCGGGAAGAAATATTAGAATCTAATGAGTCATTGATGGTAATTCGAAACAACTATTTTTGGATATCTGCTACATCGGCTTTAGGTTTTTTAGCAAATGGAGAAAATATTCGAATAGAGAAGCTTATAAAAGAGGAGACACTATATGGCTTTGATTTTGCAAAAGTTTTAATTTCTTTTCCAAATTATCCCGATGAGGATTACAAAGAGGTTCTTGTCATGAAAGATACACTTTTGATTGACGGTGCGACTTTAAGCAGGGATAAAATGAAAGAATTGTTTTTTGAAATAGAAAAAGACTATTGGCATATTAGTTCGAAATCAAAACGTTATCAAGAAATATTGATGAATCCATATTTTAATGCACTTCATGTCAAATATGCAAACGCATTGACTGTGCATAAATCTCAAGGGGGGCAGTGGTCGGATGTATTCATAGATGGTTCATATATACCCGAACAAATGAAAGATAGTTCATATTTGAGGTGGTTATACACTGCTGCCACAAGGGCCAAGGAAAATCTTTACTTGGTTAATTTCCCCGAAGAATTTTTTCTTCGCTAATCAGAATGATAAAAAAAACAATCTCATTGGTGTTGTTGTGCTTTAAAAAAATAATTTTGTCTTGAAATGATGAAATTTATTAGTGAGAAAAATTTTGTAAAATGGTCACTTGTGGTAGGTGTGCTTTTAATAGGCCTTACTACTTTTTTGGGTTACCAGACCACACATTTGCAATTTGATTACGATTTTGAGAAGTTTTTCCCAGCAGAAGATTCCGATGCCGATTATTTTTACCAGCATCGAGAAAAATTTGAATACGATAATAACTTCATTCTGATTGCACTCGAAAATAAGGATGGTGTTTTCACACTGCCGTTCATGGAACGTGTGGACTCTCTAGCCAAGAGTCTTCAGGGGGGAATCCCTTATGTAACTGGAGTGCGTGCAATAACAAATCAAAATGAAGTTTCCCTTTTTGGGGTTAATAACGCGGTTCAAAGGCCCTATATTGATTTGGAAATGTGGAAGGAGTCAAGTACCCAGTTCATCCCTAAGGATTCGGCCAGGATCTTTAGTAGTAAAGAGCTTATCAACACACTTGTTGCTAGTGATGCAAAATCTGTCTGTATCTTTTTAAAACATGAAAATGGATTGTCTGTAAAGAAAAGTGATGTGCTTGTGAATGAGGTGAAAGATAGAATAAGTGCTTTCGAGTTTGACGGTGTGCATCTTGCTGGAACCACAGTAGGGCAGCGTTACTATATTGAAAAGATGAATTCTGAACTCCTTTTATTCATGGCTATGAGTGCTGTTTTGGTGATTTTATTTCTCTTTATTGCATTTCGATCCGGTTGGGGAATTTTATTGCCGCAAGTCGTTATATTTTCGACCCTAGTATGGGTAATAGGAGGGATGGGACTTTTTAACAGCCCAATGAATATTTTATTGACAACCTTGCCCTCAATTATGTTTGTTGTGGCGATGTCAGATGTCATCCATTTGGTTTCGAGATATATGGACGCGCTTCGAGAGGGTCTGTCAAAATTCGAGTCTATAAAAACCACCATAAGAGAGGTCGGATTCTCTACCTTTTTAACCTCATTGACCACCTCTATTGGCTTCTTTTCCCTTTACTTTATAAATGTACAACCCGTCAAGATGTTCGGTTTAATTATTGGAATCGGGGTGTTGCTTGCCTTTTTTCTTTCCATTCTTTTTCTGCCCATCTTGTTTTATTATTTCCCATCTCCCAAGATCATTGAAAAGAAAAGAGATACGATTTGGAGTAGGTTTTTACCAAAGGCTTATGATTGGATATTGAGTCATAAAAAAGTGGTTTGGATTTCATCCGCTATTTTTATTGGGCTTTCTATCTTTGGAATGACCTTACTCAAAGCAGATAATCTTCTTATGGACGATTTAAAGGAATCGGACCCAATAAAATCTGATTTTTATTATTTTGATCAGCATTATGGCGGTTATAGGCCTTTTGAACTAGCGGTGAATGTACGAGATAGCAGTTCAAGCGCCTGGTCTTTAGATGTGCTTGGTGAGTTGGAAGAGGTTGAGAAGTATTTGGAAGATACTTTCGAAGTAGAGTTGAAGACCTCTCTTGTTCAATCTGTTAAGGTCTTGAACCGCTCTCTTCACTTTGGTAATGCATCCTATTTTAAACTTCCCACGAGGACTAAAGAAGTTAAGAGGTTTAGAAGGGTTCTTAAGTTAGCGGAGCAAGGCGCGTTTTTGCCATTGTTTTTAGATTCTACAGAACAACTTACGCGAATTCAAGGAACTATCTCCGATTTAGGGAATAATATAATCACAGCGCGAACCGTACGCTTTCAAGAGTATCTTAAAAAGAGGGACTTTCAATATATTTCAGTGAGAGTAACGGGCTCTGCATTTCTCTTGGATAAAAACATTCGGTATCTCTCAAATAGTTTGATTTATGGTTTACTTCTTTCAATAGGTGTGGTTTCTATCATTATGGGATTTGTATTTAAATCCTTTCGGATGGTTCTAATTAGTTTATTGCCGAATACCATACCGTTGATTTTTATAGCTGCTATAATGGGGTATTTAGGGATCGAGGTAAAAGTGAGTACATCAATTATCTTTACAATTGCCTTTGGGATTGCCGTAGATGACACCATTCATTTGTTAGGTAAATTCAAGTTTGAATTAATGAAGGGAAAATCTGTTTCAGACGCATTAAGGCATTCATTTATTGTTACTGGGAAAGCGATGATCTTAACGACTTTGGTTTTGTGTAGCGGCTTCCTTTTGCTCTTGTTTTCAACCTTTATGGGAACCTTTAATATGGGACTTCTTCTAGGTATTACTTTATTTGTAGCCTTGATTCTAGATTTAACCTTATTGCCTCTTTTGATTCTAGCTTTTTATAAGGAGCCATCACATGCCCATGATCGAATCGCTGAGGATTGAATAAGATTTTGTTTCTCTAAAACACGAAGGGTATACTTTGGAAAAAAGCTTCTGTGAACAACAGGCATCTTCTGATTGAATATCTTTTGTTCTCTAATTAGTGTTAAGTTGATGTCTGCAATATTGAAATAGCGTAGCCAATTCTCGATGTCGCCATCAACTTTCATTTGATTTACTCCAATAATATCGTCACCTATACGTAGGCCACACATATCAGCAGGGGAGCCTAGTGCCATGCTTTGAATACGACATTTACCTTTTCCCGGAGCTAGCTTAATCCCCAGTGCAGATTCTGTGAGTAACGCAGCGTCTGTAAGCTTCATCTCTAAACCGAAATATTCAAGTGCTTCTTGTAGTATGGGCTCGTAGGAATGTGTTCCGTTAAGGTAGTTGTCAAAAAAACTTTGAAAAGAAATTCCCGATGTCTTTTCAATAATTCGTTGATAATCAGATTCATCAAAACCAGAAGCAGTAATCGACGGATCCGTGTACATTCTTTTTATAACCTCTTCAATACCATATTTGTTTTTAGTTGCCTTTCGTATCATGAAATCAGTCACGAAGGCCAACAAGCAACCTTCAACATAAATTGAAAGTTTTCTTCCGGGAGCACCACTAATGTATCCATCTAGCCAAGTGTCAAATGAGGAGTCGCCCACAGAAGTGTAAAACCGTGCGGGATTGTCAAAGTGTCTTTGAAATTGTTGTTCGAGCTCTTTAAGGTATTCACTTAGCGTAAAAACCCCACTCTTTAGAAGGTATAAATCTCCCATGTAGGTAGTGACTCCTTCATAAATATATCCAAGTCGGGAATAATTTTCCTCTCTAAACCGATAGGGGTGCATCGCCTTTGGACGAATGGTTTTTATATTCCAGGCATGGTACAGTTCATGCGATGAAACACCCAGTAATTCCGAATAAAGCCTCCCAAACACGTCGTAGCAAGGCCCTAAAGCGATGACAGTGCTATTTGTATGTTCTACACCATGGTATGCTTTATAAGCGGGTGTGTGGATTAAAAAGTGAAATTCTTTAGATGGGAATTCACCAAAATCTTTAATTTGTTTTTTTGAAAATCGCTCAAAGTCATTTAGTAATCTATCCCATGGAATGTCTTGGATGTCATTAAACCAAACAAAAAATTTGGTTTGCCCAATCGTATAACTTTCATTGACAAGTTTATTTGAGCAAATAAATGGTGAATCATATAAGACTTCAAATGACGGTGCTGTTAGCGTAGCGTCTAATGTTTCTAAACTTGTAGCAATTTGCCAATTCTTTGGAATATCTAATTGAAGGTGAATGGGTTTATTAAACAACTCTTCTATGTAAATCAGGCAGTTAACAGGGTTTACATAAAGTAACTTATCGCTAACATAGGTAGATCCTGCATTTAGTTCGTTGCTGTAATATTGGTATTTAATTTTGATCTTATGGGTATTTTGACAATCAATAATCCAAGAATCTTTTGAGCTTTTTTGAAAAGGGACCAATTCGTTTGCTTCATTAAATATTTTAAAACCCCTAATATTCTTAGCGAAATTGGAAATCTCATACCTTCCAGGTCTCCAAGACGGAAGGAATACTTCAATTTGATCAGAACCAACATCAAACGTACATTCTATGTGTAAATATTGCTCGTGCGGGCTAGGTATTGAAAGAATATAATTTACAAGAGGTGAATTCTGAATCTTAGGCATACATCTCCTCTCTTAAACTAATGACTTTGGCATCTCGAAGATAATCATCATATTTCATCATTTTATCAATAGTTCCAGTTGGTGTGATTTCAATAATTCTATTTGCCACGGTATTTACAAGTTCATGGTCATGGGATGTGAAGAGTAATGTTCCTCTAAATTCTGCCATCGCATTGTTTAATGCAGTAATTGATTCAAGATCAAGGTGGTTTGTTGGTTCATCCATCACAATTAAATTTCCTTTTGCAAGCATCATTTTCGAAAGCATACAACGGACCTTCTCTCCTCCAGATAAAACGGTTGCCGACTTCATCGCTTCTTCACCTGTGAAAAGCATTCTTCCTAGAAATGTTCTTAGGTAGACGTCTTCTCTTTCTTCATCGGTTTGTGCATATTGTCGCAACCAATCGATCAAGGAGTCTTTGCTTGAGAAATAGCTTGAGTTATCATTGGGTAAATAGGCACTTTTGATTGTGGTTCCATATGTAAACTCTCCATTATCTGCTTTTATTGATCCATTCAAAATCTGAAACAAAGCCGTAATAGCGATTGAATTTTTTGAAACAAAAGCAATTCGATCTCCTTTGTTGACGATTAAGTTAATATTACTGAATAACACGCCGTCTGAGGAGTTCTTGCTTAAGCCTGTTAAGGAAAGTATTTGGTTTCCAGCATCTCTTTCTTGGTGAAATGTAATGCCTGGGTATTTTCTGGAAGAAGGTTGTATTTCACTAAGGTCCAGGTTGTCTAGCATTTTCCTTCTGCTTGTTGCTTGTTTTGATTTTGCGGCATTTGCAGAGAATCTGGCAATGAACTCCATGAGTTCTTTCTTCTTTTCTTCTGCCTTTTTGTTTTTATCAGATCTTTGTCTTAAGGCGAGTTGAGAGGATTGATACCAAAACGAGTAGTTCCCTGTAAAAAGATTGATTTTTGAAAAGTCAATATCACAAACATGTGTGCAAACGGTATCTAAAAAGTGTCTATCGTGTGAAACAACAATAACCGTGTTCTTAAATTCAAATAAAAAATCTTCTAGCCAAGCAATGGTTTGTATATCTAAATCATTTGTGGGTTCATCTAAAATCAATACATCGGGATTACCAAATAAAGCTTGAGCAAGTAAAACCCTTACTTTTAGATCACTGGAAAGCTCTTCCATATTTTGATAATGCTTAGCTTCTTCAATGCCAAGGTTACTGAGTAAGGCTGCGGCATCCGTTTCTGCATTCCATCCTTCTAGGTCTGCAAATTCTGCTTCAAGTTCACCTGTACGCATGCCGTCTTCTTCACTGAAATCGGGTTTTGCATAAATAGCATCTTTTTCAACCATGATTTCATAGATGCGCTTATGCCCCATGATTACGGTTTGCAGAACGGTTATTTTATCAAACTCGAAATGATCTTGTTTAAGAACGGCCATTCTCTTGCCTGGTTCTAGATTGACTAAGCCTGTGGTTGGGTCTTGGTCTCCCGTTAATATTTTTAAGAAGGTGGATTTACCGGCACCATTGGCCCCAATAACACCATAGCAGTTTCCATTTACAAATTTAAGGTTGACATCATCAAAAAGGATTCTCTTTCCGAATTGAAGGGATAGGTTTTGTACACTGAGCATCTAAAGTTTTTTTTGCAAAGGTAGGGATTTCTATTATTCCTTAATACAACTATAGATGAATGCTGGAGGGATATTTAAAAGACAGTGCTTTATTTGGACACTTGAGAAAACTTTTCCTAGCATTTTCTGAGACTGAAGGCTGTATTGGAATTGTATATACTTACCTTTTGATCGTAGTGCATGTCTTGCTGAAAGCACAACCCTATTGCGTAACCTTGTTGGTAATACGGCTAATGGAATGGACGAAATGATAACATCAGCATCTTTAACATTCATTTTTTTTAAATAAAAACCTATATCTGATGCAGAGCCATTGACTAGCGTTACTCTTGGATCTTGAATTTTCTCTTTTAATAACTTATAAAAACTGGCATTGATTTCAATGATTAATAATTGGGTTTTAGGTCCAATCAGATTTAGTAATTCTTCTGTAAAGACACCTGTTCCTGGCCCAAGTTCAACGACCACTTTTGCATTTGATAAAGTGAGCCCATTCATCATCTTTTTTGTCAAATACTTGGAGCTAGGAGCTATGGCGCCGACTTGAGATTTTCGAAATAAGAACTCTTTAAGAAATGAGGAATCTTTCAATTTTAAATATTCATCTTTTGATTGCCTTTTTTAATAATCCCGATAACAAGTCCCTTTAATAATCCTAAATCAAAAGGGGAGAAGGCTTTGTCTTTTTTAGAAAGGGTATTAGTGTCAAAGTTTAAGCTAGGGTCAAATATAGTCAGATTTGCCATTGTGTCTACTTTGATACCCGTCGTTTGTATTTCTAATAGTTTTGCTGGTTTTTCCGCGAGCACTTCTATTAATTCACTTGTACTTAGATTGTTGGCTGTGTTTAAGGCGGCAAAAAGGGTTTGTAAATGTGGGGCTCCAAATTCCGCGCTTTCGAAATCAACTTCTTTTTCGTCCTGATCTGTTGGTCTATGATTTGAAACAACACAGTCAATTACGCCTTCTTTTAAAGCAAGCCAAAGCGCTTTGTTATTTTTATTACTTCTTAAGGGGGGGTGTGTTTTAAACCTCGTATCAAAGTCTAAAACCTTAGACTCATCAAAGCACAGATTCATAATATGTGTGTCCGCACTGACAAGAAGGCCTTTTTTCTTTGCTTCGCGAATTAAATTAACCCCTTCAATTGTCGAGACTCCACTGATATGCAGTGTTCCTTTAGTATAATCTAAAATCCTCAGATGTCTTTCTATTTCGATAATCTCCGATACTTCCGGGTCACCTTTGAGGCCTGTTTTTAAAGAGGCTTGACCTTCGTTTACTTGTGCATTTTTTGTCAAAGATCCATTCCCAACACTTACCGTTATTCGTGCATTGAAATTTTGCGCATACATCAAGGCATTGCTCAATACGCCAGCTTCCGTTGCAACTCGGTCATCAGTGAATAGAAGCGCACCTGCCTTTTGCATGTCAAATAATTCAGCAAGCTCTTTGCCTTTCATGCCTTTCGTCAGGCATCCCATTGGAATTACAGCCACAGCATGTCCTTCTGCCTTTCTTAAAATCGAGTCGATAGAAGCTTTTTGATCCATTACGGGGGAGGTAGACGGTAAAACGGCCACCTGAGTAAAACCTCCTTTAGCGGCCTTGTCTAAACCGCTCTGTATGGTCTCTTTGTATTCATGTCCAGGATCACAAAAATGGGCTTTGAGATCAATCCATCCTTTTGAAACGTGTAAGTCTTCAGATTCTATTACTTGCGATTCACCCTCTTTGTTTAGCTTGTCATCAATCTTAATAATCCTTCCATTCTTGATAAGTATGTCCTTCTTCTTATTGTGAAACTCGGAAGTTGAATCAATGATTTTTGCTTGTTTAAGTAATACTTTCATGATTTAATTTTTCCAGATTTTAGCTATTAAAATTTCACAAAACATTGCCATTATTGTAATAAAGATACAAATACGCCAATACTCTTCGGTAAGATTCAGTTTTATTTTAGAGACATCAGTATTGTTGTTAAAAACCTGACTATTTAAATTTCTAAAGCCCAAAGGCTCTAGTTTTTTGGTCATTTCTTCAAGAGTCATAAGGTCAACTGAAGATTCCGTTCTGTCGTAATTCAGTGAAACTAAATCTAAGGTGTCGTCCTTTTCAAGTATGAAATTTCCCTGTTCTAGATTTTCCATTGCCTCAATCCCGGATAGGTCAATATATTTGTAAGAACCATCTTGAATGAGCTTTGGAATGAAGTCTTTTCCCTCGTTCTTAAGCCTTATTGGCCCCTCTGAAGCACTTGTCGTTTGGATGGCTATAAGTTCATCTTGACCGATAAAATGATAAGGTTTTTTATTTCCCCCAGCCATCTCTGCAATTCTGATGCACAAGACAGGGAACAAGGTATTTTGAATAAAGTCAGAACAGTCTTCGTTTAAGCAAGAATATAGTGCATATGAGTTTTCTAATGATTTGAAAAAGATTGGCGTTTGGTCTCTTAGTGACATCAGTGGTATCGCAGATGAGTTTTTGAAGTTTGTCTGAAATACCCTTTTGAAGGTAGGAAGGTTTATCGCATTGTCTTCTTTTTCAAATACACCAGAAAATATAGGGTCTTTAAACTCGAGATTAATCGCCTTTTGATCCGTATTTCTTTTTCCTGTTATTTCAGGAAGCTGTAATTGTTTTAATAAGGGGTTGATTTGAGATAATACGACTTGTGGCGAGGGTAGAATGAATACACTGCCGCCTTTAGCCTGGAAATTAGTAATATCAGATTGTAATCCACTTGAAATATTTTTGATCCCATTTAAAACTAAAAGTTTCTTTTGAAAAAAAACAGATGGATTGACTCTTGTCATATCGACTTCTTGCACATTGAAAAAAGCCTCAGTAGTAAACGCTTTACTTACGTTTTCATGGCTGTCATCTCCATTGATAATCAAAATATCACTCTTGCCTGTTGCCTGATAGCTAAAGTAGAAATTGTCATCCCAATACATCATTTGGTCACGTAATTCAATTTTCCCTTGAACTGTTTGTTTTGAAATGGAAGGAATCGTTACGGATGTAGTAAGGCTACTCTTTTTTGGAATGTTGACAAATAAGTCTTTTGAAAAATCGTTTGCCCTCACATTTACTTCGAGATTTTGAAGGTCTTCATCGCTATCATTGGTGATTTTAAAAAACAATTCATTGCCTTCCCCTAATCTGTGTGTCTTGGAGTTGAACCAAAGCGAATCAATAAAGCAATTTTCAGATTTCTGAGGTTTGAATTGCCATAGGTTCAGACTCGCGTTGGAGTCGGCTTTAATGTTTTTTAAGCTAAAATAATCTCGTTGAAAATCACTTAGAAATAAATTCTCAAAGCGACCAGGGTGATTAACGCTTTCTTTTTTATTGGTTTCCTGTTGCCAGTTCCATATCGTATTGAATTTTCTCTGAATGGGAGAATAGGTTATTCCGTCAATTTCATAAAGTGCATCTTTAGAACTGATAACCCTTTGTTGTATAGCACTTAAGTCATTGCTGCTGATGATGTATCTTTGGTTTTGGGGGTACTTACTAACGAGCCTTTTCGCTGCTTCTTTTGCCTCTGACAACAATTCTCCGGCACTACCTTTTGCCGTCATTGAAAATGAATTGTCTATATATATACTTACAATTGACTCGAAGGACGGGTTGCTCTGGTCATTTGCATTATAGAAAGGTTGAGAAAATGCAAGAACCAAAAACCCAAGCGCAATGAGTCTACAGATTAGTATAATTAGGTTTTGAAGTTTCTTTACCGCTTTCTTTTCTTTTTGAAAAGACTTCATAAAACGAAGGGAAGAGAAATAGATCTTTTTATGCTTCCTAAAGTGAAAAAGATGAATCAGAATAGGTATAGACAGTAGGAGTAAGAACCAAAGCGTATTGGGGTA